>Ga0302326_10000652_pt1 | contig 92834 bp, 71 predicted proteins | sample Palsa_T0_3_FD_202264 | JGI IMG/M metagenome (GOLD analysis project Ga0302326, IMG submission 202264) | Peat permafrost microbial communities from Stordalen Mire near Abisko, Sweden - Palsa_T0_3 | ecosystem: Environmental > Terrestrial > Soil > Palsa > Peat permafrost | place: Sweden: Abisko... | reverse complement strand
CCTGGATCCCGGTCGTCGTCGACGGTGATTCTTTGCCCGTGCCGCTATCGGTGTTTTCGATCACACCATCGCTTCCGCCATCGATCGTGATGTATGCGCTTTCGTTAGCGATATTCAAGCAACCAGAGCCAGGGCAGCCGGCGCCGCCTTTGGCGATCTTCGCGCCCGCCGTGAACAAGATCGTCACGGGCTTCCCGCTCGACCCATTGCCCTTCGTTTCCACGGGTTCGCTGAACGTGCCACACAGATCCACCGTGGTCCCGGGCGCAACCTTACCGGCACCGGAACCCCAATCGCTTTCCCTGTTCAGCCAGGAAAGCGGATGCGCGTTCGAACAGCTTCCTTCCCCATTCTGACTCCCCGCACCGTTCTGCGCCACGTAGATCTGCGAACCGCCGCCAACCGATGCCGCCACCACCGTCGCGCTCGCCGTCGAAGACGCCTTCGTGGAGCCACCCGCGTTGGTCGCCGTGACGGCCACCCGCAGCGTATGGCCGACGTCGCCCGACACCAGCTCGTAGCTGGAGGACGTCGCCCCGCCGATGTTCGAGCAGCTTTCGCCCGCCGTGTTGCAGTCCTCCCACTGATAGGCATACGACGTCGGGTTGTTGGTCCACGTCCCCTTCGAGGCCGTCAACGTCTGGCCTTCTTCAGCCACACCGCTCACCGACGGCAGAGCTGTGTTCGCAGGCGCCAGCGGCAGGACCGTCCCCGTCGCCGTTGAAGACGCCCCCATCGACCCGCCCGCGTTGCTCGCTGTGACGAGTACGCGAACGGTGTGCCCAACGTCGCTCGCCGCCAGCTTGTAGCTCGAGGACGTCGCGCCACCGATGTTCGCGCACGCTTCACCCGCCGTGTTGCAGTCCTCCCACTGATAAGCAAAGGACGTCGGGCTGCCCGACCAGGTTCCACTCGACGCAGCCAAGGTCTGACCTTCCACCGCAGAGCCCGTCACCGACGGCAGAGCCGTGTTCACCGGAGCGGGCGGCGCAACCGTCCCCGACGCCGCCGAAGACGCCTTCGTCGAGCCACCGGCATTGCTCGCCGTCACAACCACCCGCAGCGTGTGCCCGACGTCGCCCGACGCCAGCTTGTAGCTCGAGGCCGTGGCGCCGCCGATGTTCGCACAGGCTTCGCCTGCCGTGTTGCAGTCCTCCCACTGATACGCGTAGGACGTCGGGCTACCCGACCACGTCCCAGTGGACGCGCTCAACGTCTGACCTTCCACCGCAGAGCCGCTCACCGACGGCAGCACAGTGTTCGCCGGCGCCGGCGGCACCACCGTCCCAGTCGCCGCCGAGCTGGCCTTCGCCGAGCCCCCCGCGTTGCTCGCCGTAACGGCCACCCGGACGGTGTGGCCCACGTCACCCGAGGCGAGTTTGTAGCTCGACGACGTAGCGCCACCGATGTTCGCGCACGCTTCACCCGCCGTGTTGCAGTCCTCCCACTGGTACGCATACGAAGTCGGGGCGTTGGTCCACGTCCCCTGAGAGGCCGACAACGTCTGACCTTCTTCAGTCACACCGCTCACCGACGGCAGGGCCGTGTTCGCCGGAGCAGGCGGCACAACCGTCCCAGTCGCCGCCGAGCTCGCCGGTGTCGAGCCCCCCGCGTTGCTCGCGGTCACGACCACCCGCACCGTGTGGCCCACATCACCAGACGCCAGCTTGTAGCTCGACGACGTCGCGCCACCGATGTTCGCGCACGCTTCACCCGCCGTGTTGCAATCCTCCCACTGATACGCATATGACGTCGGGCTCCCCAACCACGTCCCAGTGGACGCGCTCAACGTCTGACCTTCAACCGCAGAGCCGCTCACCGACGGCTGAACCGTGTTCGTCGGAGCAGGCGGCACGACCGTCCCAGTCGCCGCGGAGGTCGCCGGTGTCGAGCCGCCGGCATTGCTCGCCGTGACGGCGACCCGCAGCGTGTGCCCGACGTCGCCCGACACCAGCTTGTAGCTCGACGACGTCGCACCACCGATGTTCGCGCACGCTTCACCAGCCATGCTGCAGTCCTCCCATTGATACGCATACGACGTCGGGCTGCCCGACCACGTCCCAGTCGAGGCGCTCAACGTCTGACCTTCCACCGCAGAGCCGCTCACGGATGGCAGCGAGGTGTTGGCCGGAGCAGGCGGCACGACCGTCCCAGTCGCCGCCGAGCTGGCCTTGGTCGAGCCGCCGGCATTGCTCGCAGTGACGGCCACCCGCAGCGTGTGCCCCACATCGCCAGACGCCAACTTGTAGCTCGAAGACGTCGCCCCACCGATGTTCGCGCACGCTTCACCCGCCGTGCTGCAGTCCTCCCACTGATACGCATACGAAGTCGGGGCGTTGGTCCACGTCCCCTGGGAGGCCGACAACGTCTGGCCTTCTTCAGCCACGCCGCCCACTGCCGGCAGAGCCGTGTTCGCCGGAGCCGGCGTCACCACCGTCCCCGTCGCCGTCGAGCTGGCCTTCGTCGAGCCCCCCGCGTTGCTCGCAGTGACGGCCACTCGGACGGTGTGCCCCACGTCACCCGAGGCGAGCTCGTAGCTCGACGACGTAGCGCCGCCGATGTTCGCGCACGCTTCACCAGCCGTGCTGCAGTCCTCCCACTGGTACGCATACGAAGTCGGGGCGTTGGTCCACGTCCCCTGGGATGCCGTCAAGGTCTGACCTTCTTCAGCCGCTCCGCTCACCGACGGCAGCGCCGTGTTCGCCGGAGCAGGCGGCACGACCGTCCCAGTCGCCGCCGAGCTGGCCGGTGTCGAGCCCCCCGCGTTGCTGGCCGTGACGACAACACGGACCGTGCGGCCCACATCTCCCGACACCAGCTGGTAGCTCGACGACGTGGCACCACCGATGTTCGCGCACACTTCACCCGCCGTGTTGCAGTCCTCCCACTGATACGCATATGACGTCGGGCTCCCCAACCACGTCCCAGTGGACGCGCTCAACGTCTGACCTTCAACCGCGGAACCGCTCACCGACGGCAGAGCCGTGTTCGCCGGAGGCGATGGAGGCGGCGGTGCGCTGGTGACGGTGGTGGTAGCGGCAGAGCCTGCCTGAGTTGAGCCACCCGCGTTGCTCGCCGTCACCAGGACCCGCACCGTGGAGCCGACGTCGCCCGCCGTGAGCCTGTAGGTCGATGAGGTGGCGCCGCTCACGTCCAGGCAGCCTTCGCCCAACGGATCGCAATCCTGCCACTGGTAGGTGTAGGAGCTCGGGCTTTCCGTCCACGTCCCGTTGCTCGCAGTCAGCGTTTCACCTTCAACGGTCGCGCCGCTTACGGATGGCGCAACGATGTTCGTCGGAGCGGCAGGCGGAGGCGGCGGCGAGTTCGCCGTAACGGCCGCAGTCGCGGCCGAGCTCGCCTGCGTCGAGCCACCCGCGTTGCTCGCGGTAACCACGACGCGCAGCGTGTGTTCGACGTCGGTGGCTTGTAGCGTGTAGCTCGAGGACGTCGCGCCGGCGATGTTCGAGCATGCTTCACCCGAGCCGTCGCAGTCCTGCCACCGATAGGCGAAGGAGCTGGGGCTTCCAGACCACGTTCCTGCTGACGCGCTCAACGTCTGACCTTCGACGGTGGAGCCCGACACGGACGGCAATGCCGTGTTGGCCGGCGGCAGCGGTGTAACAGGTGCCGTCGCCGTTGAAGACGCCTTGGTGGAGCCGTTGGGGTTGGTCGCGGTGACGGCCACCCGCAGCGTGTGTCCGACGTCCCCCGCCACCAGCTTGTAGTTGGAGGACGTCGCACCGCCGATGTTCGAACAGGCTTCGCCCGCCGTGTTGCAGTCCTCCCACTGATACGCAAACGACGTCGGGCTACCCGACCACGTACCGGTGGACGCGCTCAACGTCTGACCTTCCACCGCAGAACCATTCACCGACGGCAGCACCGTATTCGCCGGGGGCAGCGCCGAGGTGACGACGGCTGTGGCCGTCGCGCTCGCCTGTGTCGAGCCGCCTGCGTTGCTGGCCGTCACGACCACCCGCACGGTCGAGCCGACGTCGCCTGCCGTGAGCTTGTAGGTCAACGAGGTTGCGCCGCCGATGTTCGAACAGGCTTCGCCCGAGGTGTTGCAGTCCTGCCACTGGTACGCAAACGACGTCGGGCTGCCCGACCACGTCCCACTCGACGCGCCCAAGCTCTGACCTTCGACCGCGGAGCCGCTCACCGACGGCAGCGCGGTGTTCGCGGGCGGCAGCGGCACGACCGTCTCCGTGGCCGTCGAGCTGGCCTTCGCCGAGCCGCCGGCATTGCTAGCCGTCACAACCACCCGGAGCGTGTGCCCAACGTCGCCTGACGCCAGCTTGTAGTTCGAGGACGTCGCGCCGCCGATGTTCGCGCACGCTTCACCGGCCGTGTTGCAGTCCTCCCACTGGTAGGCGAAGGACGTCGGGCTACCCGACCACGTACCGCTCGACGCGCTCAACGTCTGACCTTCCACCGCAGAGCCGCTCACCGACGGCAGCACAGTGTTCGCCGGCGCCGGCGGCACAATCGTCCCCGTCGCGGCCGAGCTGGCCTTCGCCGAGCCCCCCGCGTTGCTAGCCGTCACAGCCACTCGCAGCGTGTGCCCAACGTCGCCTGACGCCAGCTTGTAGCCAGAGGACGTCGCGCCACCGATGTTCGCGCACGCTTCACCGGACGTGTTGCAGTCCTCCCACTGATACGCAAACGACGTCGGGCTACCCGACCACGTACCGCTCGACGCGCTCAACGTCTGACCTTCCACCGCAGCGCCGCTCACCGACGGCAGCACAGTGTTCGCCGGCGCCGGCGGCACAATCGTCCCCGTCGCGGCGGAGCTGGCCTTCGCCGAGCCACCGGCATTGCTCGCCGTCACAACCACCCGCAACGTGTGGCCCACGTCACCCGCCGCCAGCTTGTAGCTCGAAGAAGTCGCGCCACCGATGTTCGCGCACGCTTCACCGGCCGTGTTGCAGTCCTCCCACTGATACGCAAACGACGTCGGGCTGCCCGACCACGTACCAGTGGACGCGCTCAACGTTTCGCCTTCGACTGCGGCGCCGCTCACGGATGGCCGCGCGGTGTTAGCCGGCGCGAGCGGCACGACCGCGGTGGTCGCCGCCGAGCTCACCGTCGTCGCGCCACCCGCGTTGGTCGCCGTCACGGCCACCCGCAGCGTGTGCCCCACGTCACCCGCCGCCAGCTTGTAGCCAGAGGACGTGGCGCCACTGATGTTCGAACAGCTTTCGCCGGACGTGTTGCAGTCCTCCCACTGATACGCAAGCGACGTCGGGCTACCCGACCACGTACCGCTCGACGCGCTCAACGTCTGACCTTCCACCGCAGAGCCTGTAACAGACGGGGGCACCGTGTTCGTGGGCGGCAGCGGCACGACCGTCCCCGTCGCCGCCGAGAACGCTTTCGTCGAGCCGCCGGGGTTGCTCGCCGTCACGACCACCCGCAGCGCGTGGCCCACATCACCCGACCTCAGCTCGTAGCTGGAGGACGTCGCACCACTGATGTTTACGCAGGCCCCGCCTGAGGTGTTGCAGTCCTCCCACTGGTAGGCGAAGGACGTCGGGCTGCCCGACCACGTACCGCTCGACGCAGCCAAGCTCTGACCTTCGACGGCGGAGCCGCTCACCGACGGCAGCGCGGTGTTCGCAGGCGGCGGCGGCACGACCGTCCCCGTCGCCGCCGAAGAAGCTTTCGTCGAGCCACCGGCGTTGCTCGCCGTCACAACCACGCGGAGCGTGTGCCCCACATCGCCAGACGCCAGCTTGTAGCTCGACGACGTCGCGCCACCGATGTTCGCGCACGCTTCACCCGCGGTGCTGCAGTCCTCCCACTGGTAGGCAAACGACGTCGGGCTACCCGACCACGTGCCACTCGACGCGCTCAACGTCTGACCTTCCACCGCAGAGCCGCTCACGGATGGCAGCACTGTGTTCGTGGGGGCTTGAGGGGGGCTCGAGGCGACCGTGGCGGTCGCGTCCGAGCTCGCTTGCGAGGAGCCGCCGGCGTTGCTCGCGGTCACGGCGACGCGTAGCGTGTGCCCGACGTCGTCCGCTCGCAATGTGTAGTCCGAGGAGGTCGCCCCGCTCACGTTCGCGCAGGCTTCTCCCGAGGTGTTGCAATCCTGCCACTGATAGGCGTAGGAGGTCGGGGCTTCGGTCCACGTGCCGCTGGATGCGCTGAGCACCTCTCCTTCGGTCGCGGTGCCCGCGATCGTGGGTGGGGAGACGTTGACCGGAGTGCCCGGCGAGGGCGGCGGCGCTTCAGGCGCCGGCGTTTCTTCGGCGAGAGCGTTCGCGGGGAGGGTCGCGTCCAGATCGAGCGGGTCTTCAGTGCTCGGGGCGGAGACGCTCGTCAGGTATACCGAGGGCGGGCAGTCGGTGTAGGACCTGCCGACCCTGAAATACGCGGGCAGGGTGGCGAGGCCGACCTGGGCGCTCATGTCGCTCGGGCACGTTCCCTGCCAGCGGTCGCGGTAGCGCAGCGTGCCGCCGGTGCCGAGAATCGCGAGCCAGTAGGTCTGGCCGGCCGTGAGGTCGAACGGCGCGACGGACACGGCGGTCCACGTATTGGCCTTCGAGGCGGGAGCCGAGCCGGTGCTCAGCAGCGAGCCGGGGCGTCCGTGGGCGTCGCTGTAGAGGCCCACGATCACGGTGTTCGCGGCGTTCTTTGCGCTTATGTAGATGTGCGCGAGCGCAGCCACGCCCGTCGTCGGGGCCTGCAGCCGGAACGCTTCCGCCTGCCCGGGGATCAGCGCGTCGTACTGCCCTTCCACCGAGCTGTCACCGAGGAGCACGCCCGTGGACGCGACGTCCGCCTTGCCGGGCTTGCCGCAGTGGACGACCGCCCCCGGCTTGCGGCTGCTGCGACGGGCGCTCTTGCACTTGTGGCCGGGGTCGGGTGCAGGGGTCGTTGCAGGACGCGTGGAGCGCGCGCCCAGCGCCGATGACCCCCCGAACACCACAATCAGGGCGACCGCCATGACGAGAGTGCGCGCGAGTTGCCTGAGCATCGAGGGCCTCCTGTGCAGGAGTGGGCGGGCGTGCATTGCCTGCATGCCCTCGACGCAACGCCGCGTAAGCTAGATCCGCAAGCAGGCCACTGGACGTTCCTTGCGAACGTCGGTCCGAACGGACGACACCGCTGTAGCGCGCCGGGGCCGACGCGTGTGTCGCATGAGCGGGACGATCGACTCGGACGTCCGTTTTGACGCACGCTCGGCGCAAGGTGCGGCCCGCGTCCAGGCGGCCCGTGTCGCAGACAACGATCCGAGCGCCAACCCTCATCGCCGTAGCTCGTTGCCCTATGTTCCTGGTGTGGAGCTCTCCATGAAACCGCTCCGGGTCGTGCTCGCGGACGACCACCACTTCTTTCGCGAGGGACTGCGCGGCATGCTCGCGGCGGATGGGATATCCGTGGTCGCGGAGGCGACGGACGGCGACGGCGCGGTGGCCGTCACTCGCGAGCACGAGCCCGACGTCGTGGTGATCGATCTGAGGATGCCGGGGACTCCCGGCGTCGATGCCGTGCGCCGGATCGTGGCTGCCCAGCCCGGGGCGCACGTCATCGTCCTCACCGTCTCGGCCGAGCAGAGCGACGTGCTCGAGGCGCTGGCCGCGGGCGCCTGCTGCTACCTGCTGAAGGACACTCGGGTGGACGAGCTCGTCGCCAGCATCCGGCTGGCGGCCGCGGGCCATGCGGTGCTCTCGCGTGAGATCGTGCGCGCGCTCGCGGCTCAGGTGCCCACCGGCAACCAGGGACTCGGGCACCTCGACGACGACGGCCCGGCACTGAGCGCTCGCGAGCTGGAGGTGATCCGGTTGATCACCGAGGGCGCCGACAACGCAACGATCGGGCGCGAGCTTTCGATCAGCGGGCACACGGTGAAGCAGCACGTGACGAGCATCTTCGGCAAGCTCGGGGTCCAGAATCGCGTGCAGGTAGCGGTACGGGCAGTCCGCGCCGGCCTGGTCTGAGGCGCACCCCGCGCCGGCGAGAACGCTACGCGGCGGCGGGTTCGACGATCCTCATGGCCGCGTCACGGTCGGCCACCCCGAGCTTGGCCACTCCCGAGGAGATGTGGCGGCGCACGGTGACCGGCGACAGCGACAGCGCCTCGCCCACCTCGGCGGTGTTCAGGCCGGAGCTCAGCAGCCTGAGAACCTCGGACTCCCGCGAGCTCAACTCGACCGCGCCGACCCGAATCGGCTCCTCTGGCGGCGCCGTGAACCCGCGCAACTCCTGGAGCACCGCCCCGACCAGCGCGCGGGGCAGCGCCGCCTCACCCTTGAGCACGCCGCGCAGCGCGTCCGGCAGGCGATCTGGGCGCGTGTCCTTCGGCAGGTATCCGACCGCTCCGGCCCGCAGCGCCGCGAGCACGTCGTCGGTCCCATGGGAGGCGCTCAACATGACCACCGAGGTGGATGGCTGCTCCGCGGTGATCCTGGCCGCCGCCTGGATCCCACCGCCGCGCATGCCGACGTCGAGCAGGCACACATCGGGGCGCTCGCGCGTCACCGCGCGCACCGCGCCCTCGCAGTCGGCCGCCTCCGCGACCACGCTGAAGCCGCCGCTCATGAGCGCCATGCGCACGCCGAGACGGGTGGCGGGGTGATCGTCGGCGAGTACGACGGTCGGTATATCCGGGACCGGCCGCGCGCTCACGGCAGTATGGCCTCGACCGTGGTGCCGGCGCCCACCATGCTGGTCACCCGCAGCAGGCCCCCAAGTGCGTTCGCGTGCACGCTCATGCTGTTCAGGCCGAATCCCCGCCGGGCGCCCGCCGAGTCGAATCCGCAGCCGTCGTCGTGCACGAGCAGCCGCCATCGCTCGCTGTGCTCGAGCACCACCTCGACGGCCGTGGGCTCGGCGTGCTTCACGGCATTGGTCACCGCCTCGCGCGCCACATGCACGACCGCGTCGAGCGTCGGCTGGTCGGGCTGCAGGCCGGTGGGCACCCCCTCGGCGCAGAATCGCAGCGGCACCAGCCTGGCAGCAGCGCGTGCGCTCGCACCGACCGCGTCCACCACGGGCCTCTCCTCCTGGGAGAGCAGGCCGTCGACCATCCCGCGAGCGGCCGCGAGCGCGCGCTCGCAGGCCGCCACCACGATGCCCGCGTGGACAGCCTGCGCGGGGTCGTCGGCCAGCATGCGGGCGGTCGCGAGCCCCAATGCCAGGTCCTGCATGATGAGATCGTGGACGTCGGCCGCCATCCGCCGGCGCTCGTGCGCGAGCAGGTCAGCCACCGCAGCGTCAGCCGCCGCGCCGTTGTCCCGCTTGGCGGAGTGCCCGCGAAGGCGCTCGAGCATCGCCTGGGAGGAGCTCTCCCCCGCCCGGACCGCCCACGGCGCCATCCGCGCTCGCGTATGAACTTGAGTCGTCCGCGCCGTGGTCCGCTTGGCGCCCTTGGCCGCGAACTCGACCACGACGCCTGCTGGGCCCTGGCGCTGCTTTCCGTCCGTGTTGATCACTCCCCCTGGGACCAGCCTTCGTTGGTGGTCCAGACCGATGCCAGAGCCGACGGTCCCGCCCGTCGGCTCACGCCGGCCTTGAACCAGTCGCTAACCTGCTCTCGCGGCGAGAGCCCTCTCAACCCGGCTTGATACGACGCGTTGAGATCTCATGCCGGCCTCATGATACAGCGCCAAAGCTGCAGTTTGCAAAGATTTTGTGCACGTGGCATTGCAGTTTGCGGCGACTTGTTTTCGGCCTTCACGCCGGCGGCCGGCATCCCGGGAGGCTCCGAGGGCACGTGAGTGGCGCCCGACAGAGACACGGGCGCCGTCCGCCGCAGACGCTCGACGTGCCTCGGACGTTCCGGGCGCCGCCACCCACGTGAACGTCGGGACAGATATGCGAGTATCGAGCCGATGGCGGCGGGAGGGCCACGCCACCGCAGTCGCGTCGCCCACCGGTCGTGAGAATCGCGTGTCGGCTTACGTTAACGATAGGCGCACGAGTTTGCCGATACGAACCTCATGACCGACGAAATCCGCCAGATCATCAACGACCATGGCCGTCTCCCGATCGACGTGGGCACGCTTGCGCCGGACACGGACCTCTATCAGGCGGGCATGAGCTCGCACGCGAGCGTGAACGTGATGCTCGCGCTCGAGGATCACTTCGACATCGAGTTTCCCGACCACATGCTCACCGCCAGCGTGTTCGAGAGCATCGCGTCGATCGAGACCGCGGTCAGCGCGCTGCGCTCCGAGGCGACGCTGTCGTGACCGTGTCGGTCGATCGCGGGCAGACGTTCATCGACGCCGTCCGCCACATCGCCGATGAGGTCGCGGCGAGGAATGCCGACGAGGTCGACCGCGAGGCGCGCTTCCCGAGCGAGACGCTCGAGGCGCTGCGAGCCGAGGGCGCGCTGTCGGCCCTGGTACCCACCGAGCTCGGCGGCGGGGGCCTGGGACTGGAGACGATCGCCGCCGGGTGCTTTGAGCTGGGAAGGCGGTGCGGGTCGAGCGCCATGGTCTTCGCCATGCACCAGATCCAGGTGGCGACGATCGTTCGCCATCTCGATGACGCCCCGTGGTTCGAGGACTACCTGCGCCGGGTGGCCGACGAGCAGCGGCTGATCGCGTCTGTCACCTCCGAGGTGGGCACGGGTGGCGACATGAGCCGCTCGATCGCGGCCGTCACGCCCCTCGACGGGGAGCGGGCGAGCTTCGAGAAGAAGGCCCCCACGGTCAGCTACGGGGCCCACGCGGACGACCTGTTCGTGACGCTGCGACGCAGCCCGGAGGCCGAGCCGGGCGACCAGGTCGTGGCCATCGTCCATGGCGGGCAGACCGAGCTCGAGGCGACGAGCACTTGGGATCCGCTGGGCATGCGCGGCACGTGCTCCCCCGGATACGTGGTGCGCGCGACCCTCACGCCCGAGCAGATCCTGCCCACGCCTTTCCCCAAGATCATGACCGAGTCGATGGTTCCGATCTCGCACATACTCTGGTCGCAGCTCTGGCTCGGGATCGCCACCGATGCGTTCGATCGCGCCCGGGCGTTCGTGCGCGCCGCGGCCAGGCAGAAGCCCGGCGAGACGCCACCCGCGGCACAGCGACTGTCGCATCTGATGAGCGAGCTCTCGCTGCTGCGCGCGGAAGTGAGCTCTGCCCTCGGCGAGTTCGTCGCGATCTCCGATGAGCCCGGGCGCGAGCGCCTGGCGACGATGGCCAGCGCGCTGCGCTTCAACAACCTCAAGATCGCCGCCTCCGAACAGGCCCCACGGGTGTGCCAGGGCGCACTCGGCGTGTGCGGCATCGTGGGCTACAAGAACGACACGCCCTTCAGTGTCGGGCGTCACCTGCGCGACACAATGTCGGCGTGCCTGATGATCGCCAACGAGCGCATCCACCAGACCAACGCCAGCCTGCTGCTCATAGCCAAGGACGTCTAGTGCCAGGCGCTAGCCCGGCGAGTCCCGACCAGGCGGCGCTCCTGCGCGAGCTCGTCGAGCGTCGTCTGCTGATCGAGACGGGCGTGCCCGGCGTGTATGGTCGAGGCGGGGACTTCGAGGATGTGCGCGAGCGCCTCGCCGCCCTCGTCACCCGCGCGGTCGCGGTCGAGCGGCCCGAGCAGCTCCGCTTCCCGCCGATCCTGCCGCGGGCCGATCTGGAGAAGATCGACTATCTGCGGTCCTTCCCCCATCTGGCTGGCAGCATCTTCGCCTTCGAGGGCACCGAAGCCCAGGCCACGGAGCAGTGCGAGCGCGCGAGCCGCCACGAGGACTGGAGCGAGTTCCAGCGGATGACCGATCTCGTGCTCACGCCCGCCGCGTGCTACCCGGTGTATCCGGCGATCGCCGCGCGCGGGCCGCTGGCGCGAGGCGGCGTGACCGTCGACGCGGGCGGCGCGTACGTGTTCCGGCGCGAGCCCTCCGAGGATCCGGCGCGACTGCAGATGTTCCACCAACGCGAGATCGTGCGCCTCGGCGAGCCCGACGTCGTGCAAGCCTGGCGCGATGCGTGGCGCGAGCGGGCGCTCGAGCTGCTGGGCTCGCTGGGACTGCAGGTGCAGCTCGATCTGGCGTCGGACCCGTTCTTCGGCCGCAGCGGTCGCATGCTCACGGCCAGCCAGCGCGAGCAGCAGCTCAAGTTCGAGGTGCTGACGCAGATCGCGGGGCCCGGCCCCACCGCCGTGGCCTCGTTCAACTACCACCAGGACCATTTCGCCGCCGCATACGGAATCGAGCTCGAGGACGGCGGCGCCGCCCACACAGCATGCCTCGGCTTCGGTCTCGAGCGGATCACGATCGCCCTGTTCCGCGTGCACGGGTTCGACGTGCGGGCGTGGCCAAGCGAGGTGGGCGAGCGGCTATGGCCGTGACACCCGACCCCCGCACCGGCCTCGTGAGCCTGCTGGGGCTGGATCCGGCGAGCTATCGCCCCCACATGCTGCACCAGCCCGGGCGCACGTACGGGGAAACCAACTGCTACACGGACATCCTGGTCGAGCTGCTCCACGCGCGCGGACACGAGCCCCTGGCGGCCCTCGGATGCACCGTGCGGATGGACTTCGAGGGGGACCAGTGGACGTTCTTCAAGCCGTTTCCCGACGATCTCGAGCTGCTGTTCGGCATCGACGTGCACGAGATGCAGCCGTATCGTCCCCTGCCCGAGCAGGCGGCCGAGCAGCTCGCCCGCGGACGGACGCTGATCGTCGAGCTGGACTCCTGGTACCTGCCCGACACGAGAGCCACGACCTACCGCTCCGAACACGTCAAGAGCTCGGTGGTGGTCGAGGCCATCGACCCCGCCGGCGAGCACTTGCGCTACTTCCACGGGCCGGGCCTGTACGAGCTCTCGGACGAGGACTACCGTGGCGTCTTTCGCCTCGGACGGGCCTTCTCCGAGGACGTCCTGCCCCCGTACACGGAGCTCGTGCGCTTCGACGCCGGTCCGAGCCTGCACGGGGACGAGCTGCGCGCGACGGCGCGCGAGCTCCTGCGCCGCCATCTCGCCCACCGGCCGGCGAGCAACCCCTTCGTCCGTTTCGCCGCCCAGCTCGGGCACGATCTGCCGCGTCTGCTCGACGGCGACGCAAGCAACTACCACGCTTACGCGTTTGCCACAGTGAGAATGGTCGGCTCTGCCTTCGAGGTCGCCTGCGCGCAGGCCGAATGGATGCTGGGTGATCGCGCGGGCGCCGCCCGCGATGCGCTCGTGCGCATCGTCGAGGGCTGCAAGGCCCTCTCCTTCAGGCTCGCACGCCGTCGGGCGTTCGAGCCCGAGCCGGCGCTGGCCGCGCTCGCCGCGGCATGGGACGAGGCGATGGAGCACCTCGATGCCGCGGTCGCTTGAGAGTGCGCTGACATCGAGGGGGCGCTCCCGCGCGCGCGTGGACTGCCACGAGACGCACACGCTGTCCGCGCGCTGGCAGGCGGCGTGTTCACCGGCGCAGCCGGCCATCGGCGCGGGGGAACTGGAGGCGCTGAGCTGGATCCCGGCACGCGTTCCCGGTACAGCGGCGGGCGCCCTGCGCGACGCCGGCCTGTGGCACGAGCGCGAGCCCCACGACTTCGACGCGCAGGACTGGTGGTTTCGCACGGACTTCGACGAGCAGCCGGTCACAGCGGGCGAAGAGGTGAGCCTGCGCCTGGATGGCATCGCCACCGTCGCCGAGGTGTTCCTCAACGGTGAGCTCGTGCTCGACAGCGACTCGATGTTCGCGACCCACACGGTCGCGGTCGAGGAGCACCTGCGGGAACCCTCCGACGGCGGTGCCCCCGCCAACGAGCTGGTGATCCGCTGCCGCGCGCTCGCGCCGCTGCTCGACGAGCCCCGCCGCCCGCGCGCCCGCTGGCGCACGCGCCTGGTCACGCAGCGCAACCTGCGCTTCTTTCGCACCATGCTCCTCGGCCGGGCGCCCGGCTTCGCGCCGGGGCCGGCCGCGGTTGGCCCATGGCGCGCGGTCCACGTGGAGCGCCGGCGGCGGTTGGCCGTCGAGGAGCTCGCGCTGCGTCCGCGGATGGACGGCGACAGCGGCGTGCTCGCAGTTGTGGCGCGCCTGCGCCCGTTGGGCGAGGAGCAGGTGGGCTCCGTCGAGGTCGAGCTGGACGGGCCCTCGGGAGCGCATCGCGCGCAGCTCGCGCTGCACGGCCCGGCCGACGAACCCACGGCTCAGGGCGAGCTGGTGGTTCCCCAGGCGGAGCGCTGGTGGCCACACACGCACGGCGAGCCCGCCCTGCACGAGGTCCGCCTGGTGGTATCGGGCGCGCGCTCGCAGATCGTCGTGGACGCCGGCCGCGTCGGCTTTCGCGAGCTCGCCTTCGGGACGAGTCCCGCCCACGACCTCGAGCGGGATGGTCTCGATCTGCACGTCAACGGCGTGCGCGTGTTCGCGCGCGGAGCCGTGTGGACGCCCATCGACCCGATCAACCTCGCCCCCTCCGAGCACGAGCTTCGCGCGGAACTCGCGCGCGCCCGCGGGGCGGGGATGAACATGCTGCGCCTGCCCGGGACGAGCGCGTACGAGTCGCAGACGTTCTACGATGTGTGCGACGAGCAGGGGATCCTCGTTTGGCAGGACTTCATGTTCGCCAACTTCGACTACCCGATCGAGCACGAGCACTTTCGCGCGACGGTTACGCGCGAGGCGAGCGACGTGCTGGGCGCCCTGGGCGGACGCCCGAGCCTGGCGGTGGTGTGCGGCAACAGCGAAGTCGAGCAGCAGGTTGCGATGCTCGGGCTGGATCCCGCCCTCGGACGGGGCGAGCTGTTCGGCGAGCTGCTTCCGGAGCTCGTCCGCGAGAGCGGTGTGGACGCCCTCTACGTGCCCTCCGCCCCGTGCGGCGGCGAGCTGCCCTTCCGTCCCGATCGCGGCATCGCCAACTACTACGGGGTGGGCGGCTACCGTCGTCCGCTCGAGGACGCGCGCCGGGCGGGCGTGCTGTTCGCCGCCGAGTGCCTGGCATTCTCGAACGTCCCCTCCGGTCCAAGCGCCGCGGAGCCCTCTGCCGAGGAGCCGGCGCCACCCGGCGATGAGGACCCGGTTCTGAGCACCGGCATCCCGCGGGACGTGGGGGCGGACTGGGACTTCAAGGACGTCCGTGACCACTACCTGGGCGTGCTGTTCGATCTCGACCCGAGGGCCTTGCAGGAAGCCGACCCGGAGCGCTACCTCGAGCTCGCCCGGGCCGCCACCGGGGAGGTCATGGCGGAGGTGTTCGGGGAGTGGCGCCGCGCCGGCTCGCCCTGCCGCGGCGGGCTCGTGCTGTGGCTGCGCGACCTGCTGCCGGGCGCCGGCTGGGGCCTGATCGACCACGGCGGCGCTCCCAAGGTCGCCTATCACCATCTCAAGCGCGCGCTCGCACCCGTGGCGGTGTGGACGGTCGACGAGGGTCTGGGCGGGGTCGTTGCCCACGCTGCCAACGACGGGCCGCTGCCGTTGATCGCCTCGCTGCGCGTCGCGCTCTACCGCGACCGCGAGCTGCTCGTCGAGGAGGCCGTGAGGGCAATCGAGCTGGCGCCCCGCAGCCAGGGGGAGTGGAACGTCGAGACCATCATCGGCCGCTTCGTCGACGCTTCGTGGGCCTACCGCTTCGGCCCGCCGGCACAGGACGCGATCATCGTCAGCCTCGAGGGCGACGCCGGCCCGGGGATGCGCCCGCATACGCTCTCTCAGGCGATCCGCTTTCCGGCTGGACGCGCGCTCGAGCGCGAGTCGCCCGAGCAGATGGGCCTCGCCGTCGAGACGAGGTCGCTGGCGGATGGGGCGTTCCAACTTGATCTGGAGAGCAGGCGGCTGGCCTACGGCGTATGGATAGACGCGCCCGGGTACCTGCCGAGCGATGACGGCTTCTTCATCGCGCCCGGCGGCGGGCACAGCGTGATCGTCCGGCCGACGGGCGATGCGCGGGCGCCCGGACGGGTCAGGGTCGGTGCGCTGAACATGCACGGGCACCTGGAGCTCTCGCTCCAGGAGGGCTCGTCGTGAACGCCCCCGCGCCGCCGCGAGCGCTCTATCTGCAGGGCTCGGGTGCGCGCCTGTTCGCGTTCCTACACGCTGGCGCGGCTCCCCAGCGAGAGACGGCCGTGCTCCTGTGTCCGCCCTTCGGATGGGACGACATGTGCTCCTATCGCATCCGCCGTGAATGGGCGGAACAGCTCGCGCTCGCCGGCTACACGGCCCTGCGCATCGATCTCCCCGCGAGCGGCGACAGCGCGGGCGCACCGAACGACCCCGGGCTGCTGGACGCGTGGACGCAGGCCGTCGCAGACGCGGCCGGGTGGCTGCGAGGACCGCTCGGGACCATAGATGGCGATGGCGATGGCGGGCAGGTGCCCGCGGCACGGGTGGCGGTGATCGGCATCGGCCTCGGCGGCCTGGTTGCCTGCCGCGCCGCGCTCAGCGGTGCGCCCATCGACGAGCTCGTGCTGTGGGCCGTGCCCACCCGGGGTCGGACGCTCGTGCGAGAGCTCCGTACGTTCTCGGCGCTGGAGCTCGCCAACGTCCGCCAGCGGGGAGAGCCCGCGCCCCCCGCCCAGAGCGAGGACGCGGGGACCCTCGTGACCAACGGCTACCTGTTGAGCGCCGAGACCGTCGAGCAGCTCGAGCGCCTCGATCTCCGGGAGAGCGAGAGCTCGACCGCAACGGTTCGCCGCGCGCTGCTGCTCCAGCGCGACGGGCTGAAGCTCGACAAGGCGCTGCCCACGGTGCTCGAGCGCGCGGGCGCCGAGGTGACGGTGGCGGACGGACCCGGCTACGGCGCGATGATGGTGGAGCCCCAGGACGCGCGCGCACCGCTCGACGTGTTCGAGCGCGTGAGCTCGTGGCTCACGCGCGGACAGGCGGGGGGCGTGGCGCCCGCGGCGGTGGTCGTGGAGCCCGCCGGCGAGCAAGCCCCCGCGAGTCTGGTCACGGAGCGCGCCGGCGAGCGAGCGCCCTCCACCACGCTCACGAGCTCGCGGCCCGAGCTAGTGCTCGCATGCTCAGGGGTGCAGGTACGTGAGCGGCCCGTGTCCCTCGACGGACCCAGCGGGCGGTTGTTCGGGGTGCTCAGCGAGCCGGTGGGCGCCACCAGAGGGCTGACCGCCGTGCTGCTGAACGCGGGGCCCCAGCGACGAACGGGCCCCAATCGCATGTGGGTGGAGATAGCGCGCCGGTGGGCCGCCAAGGGCGTCCCCACGCTGCGCCTGGACGCGGACGGGATCGGCGACTCCGACGGCGACGCCAAGGCGCTCGGCCGCGTCACCGCGTTCTACAGGCCGGTGTACGTCGAGCAGGCGCGCGCAGCGCTCGAGGAGCTCGCCGGGCGCGGGCTGCCCCCTCGCTTCGTGGCGCTCGGGCTGTGCTCGGGGGCGTACTGGTCGGCGCAGGCGGCCATCGCCGACGAGCGGGTGGCGGCCGTGATCATGCTCAACCCGCGCACGCTGGTGTTCGATGAGTGGCGACACACGGTGAGGCGCACGCGCCATCTGAGGGAAAGGGCGCTGATGGGCTCGACGTGGCGCAGGGCGCTCCGCGGCGAGATCAAGCTCGCGAAGCACCTGGAAACGGGGCGGACGCTCGCCGGGCGGGCGGTCAGCGCGCTGGTGCCGCGCGAGCGGATCGTGTCTCTGGGCCACAAGGACGAGCCCGCTCGCGAGGCAGTGGGGGTCGAGCCGATCGAAGACCTGTTCGACGCGCTGCGGGATCGCGGCCAGCGCTCGCTGCTGCTGTTCACGGGCAAGGAGGTGCTGCGCAGAGAACTTGCAGAGGCGGGGGTGTTCGATCGCATGGATCGCTGGCCGAGCCTCGAGCTCGCGCTCATGGGCACCTCGGCGGACACCCACACGCTCACCCCGCTGTGGCTGCAGCGGGAAGTGCACGCGCTGGTCGATCGAGTGCTCGAGGACGAGCTGAAGCGTCTGGCGGGGTAGCGCCTGCTCAGGTGGTGCGAACGATCAGCACCGAGCAGGGAGCGTGGTGGGAGATCTTGTTGGGAACCGAGCCCAACAGGAAGCGCCGTGCACCCGTCATGCCCTTGTTGCCGACAATGATCAGATCGGCCTCGCGCTCCTCGGCCACGTCCACGATCGCATCGGCGGGGTCGCCCTGGCGCGCGTACACGTTGACGGGCACGCCCGCCTCGCGCGCCACGGACGCGGCGCTCTCGAGCGTCGCTTCCACGTCCTCCCTGGGGTTGATCGCCCACTGGATGTCCTCGGGAGCCTGGCGGCGTTCCTCGCTCAGGCGCTGGGCGGGCACCGGCTCGTAGGCGCTCACGAGCTCGATGCTCGCCCCGACCGACTTCGCCAGGTCGACCGCCTGGCGCACTGCCTGGGTCGCCGTATCCGAGCCATCCGTTCCCACGACTATCTGTTTGAACATCGTCTACCCCTTTTCCGCCTGCTCGAGCCCAAGCGCTGATCTGGCGCCGATCATATCCGCGCCGCGCGCCGCGTGGCCCACGTGTCGTGCCCCGTGCTAGTCGAGCCGGCGAGCCACGTAGTGGAGCTCCGGACAATCGCCGGCGGCGTCCCCCGGGCGCACCGGCGCGGCGTCCAGATCCAGGCACTGGAGCAGCGCGAAGCCGTGCTCGGCCAACTGGCGCTCCTCGGCGTCCCTCGTGATGTAGTAGTGCAGCAGCGAGAAGTCATGCGCCTCGTCCACCAGCACGGCGTAGTCGGACTCGAAGCGCTCGAGCGGGTGCAGGCGCCTGTGGTTGCGCACGCGCAGGGGCACCCGCACGAGGTTGCGCACCATGCGCACGGGCGAGCGAGAGCGCAAGCGCGTCGGCTTGGGGATGCACGGCGCGTGGGCGAGGTTGTGCGAGGAGGCGATCAGCAGGCCGCCCGCCACGAGCACCCGGTGGATCTCCTCGAGCGCTCGGCGCCGTGCGGCGTCGTCGAGCACGTCCAGCACGCAGAACGAGGCCACCACCGCCTCGAACGAGCCGCTGTGGAACGGTGAGAGGTCACCCACGTCGCCCACGCTGCACGTCGCCCGCGGGCACGTCTCTCGACAACGCGCCACCATCCGCGGCGAGAGGTCAACCGCGTGGACACCGCGGGCGCGCTCCACGAGGTGCCTGGTGACGCGTCCCGCCCCGCATCCCAGCTCCAGCACCCTGCCCGTGAGCTCCGTCGCGAACGCCTCCAGGAGCGCGGCCTCCGGCGGCCTCAGCTCCGTGCCGGTGTAGTCGCCGAGGAAGTCCCCCGCGGCCCACACCTCGGCGTTCAGGGTGCTCTGGAGCGAGTCTGTCGAGTCCATCTGGTTCCTACGCTGGGGATTCACGGGCATAGACTGAGCCGAGCGTAACGTGATCGACCTGCACTGCCACCTGCTGCCCGGCCTGGACGACGGGCCGCGGACGATGCCCGAGGCGCTCGCACTCGCCAGGCGCGCTGCCGCGAGCGGCACGAGCACGATCGTCGCAACGCCACACATCAACCACCACTGGCGGGTCGATCCGCTCGAGCTGGCGGGACGCGTGGCCGCGATCCAGGAGGCACTCGACCGGGACGGCATCTCGCTCCAGGTTCGGACGGGCGGCGAGATCGCGATCACCCGGTTGGCGGACCTGCGCGCCGAGGAGATCGACGCAGTGCGCTTGGGCGGCGGACCCTACCTGCTGCTCGAGTGTCCCAGCGACCCCTCGCCGTGGGATTTCGACGCCGTGCTCTTGAAGCTGCGCGAGCGCGGCGAGTCGATGCTCCTGGCCCATCCGGAGCGCTGCCCGCTGTTCCAGCGCGAGCCCGAGCGCCTGGTCCGCCTCGTGGAGAGCGGGCTGCTCTGCTCGATCACCGCCGGGTCGATGTGGGGGCAGTTCGGAGGCCGGGTGCAGCGCTTCACGATCGAGCTGCTGCGCGCGCGTCTCGTCCACGACGTCGCCTCCGACGCCCACGACAGCGAGCGCCGGCCACCAGGACTCGGAGCCGCCTTCACCGCGGCCGAACAGGATCTGCCGGGTATATCCGCGCAGGCCGAGTGGCTCTCGCAGTTGGCGCCGGCCGCCATCCTCGCGGGCGAGAGCCTGCCCGCGATGCCGCCGGTGGGCTAGAAACTCCTTCGCCGGTGACGCAGCGGGCGAGCGAGCACGCGCGCGAGCCGGCCGGGCGGCGAGTCGCGCAGGGCGCGGAACATCCCGCGTGACTTCAGCGCGAACGTCACGGAGCCGTCGAGTGAGGTGATGCTTTCGCGGGCCAGCTCGAATGGACGCCAGCCACCGTGTCCCTCACAGGTGACAGCGAGCTCGTAGCCCGCTTCGCGCGCCGCGTCCGGGCACAGCGGCGAGTAGCCGCATTCGGGGTAGGCGAAGGAGCTGACCCGCTCGCCCAGAATCTGCTCGAGCGCGTCTTTCGAGCTCGCCATCTCATCGTGGGCCTCCTGCGGGCTGGCCGCCGAGAGGTTGCGGTGGGTGTTGGTGTGAGAGCCGATTTCCACCAATGGCACGGCCGCCAGCTCGCGCAGCTCGTCCGCATCCATCAGCCGCACGCCGGCCTGCGCGGGCATCGCGAAGTGGGCCGTCCCGAGCAGGCCGGGACACACGAAGAACGTCGCGGGCAGCGCCAGCTCGAGGAGAATCGGGACCAGCACCTCGAGGTTGTCGAGCGTGCCGTCGTCGAATGTGAGCGCACACACGCCGTCCGGCGGAGCCGTCTGCCGCAGGCAGGCGCCGATCTCCGCGAGCCCGACGAAGCGGTAGCCGCGACGTCGCAGCGAATGCACCTGCGCGCGAAAGCGCGCCGGGTCGAGCATCAGGTTGTAGGGATCGAGCGAGCGGGGGAAGCGCCCGAGGCCGTGGTAGGCGAGCACCAGCGGAGGACGCCTGAGCGTGGCGCGGCCTCGGCCTTCGTGGGTGCGGGCTCTCACCACGGCCGAGCAGGTTAGCTACTGTGCGCGCCACATGAGCGCCCCGCGCGTGAGCGTCATAGTGGTGAGTTGGAACGCCCGTGAGCACCTCATCGCGTGTCTGGATCGACTTGCCGTCCAGGAGCCACACGAGTTGATCGTGCTCGACAACGGAAGTACTGACGGAAGCCTCGAGCTGTTGCGTGAGCGTGGGGATCTCCAGCTCATACAACTCGAGAACCCGGGCTTCGGCGCGGCCAACAACGTTGGCGCAAAGCACGCTCGCGGCACCTACCTGCTGCTGCTGAACAGTGACTGCGAGCTCGACGACGGCGCGCTGGCCACGCTCGCCGATTTTCTCGACAGCGATCCCCGGGCGGGAATCGTTGGTCCCATGCTCCGCTTCCCCGACGGCAGGCTGCAGCGATCGATGGGGCGCGGGCCGAGCCTGCTGACCGAGCTGCTGCAGAAGACGATGCTGCACCGGATCTTCTCCTATGGGTCCTACAGCCCGCGGACCTACTACTCGGATCGCACCCCCGACTGGGTGACGGCGGCGTGCATGCTGGTGCGCAGCGAGGTGTTCGCCGCGGTCGGGGGCTTTGACGAGCATTTCTTCATGCTCATGGAGGATCTGGATCTGTGCAAGCGCGTCCGCGACGCCGGCTTCGCGGTGCATTACACACCCCGGGCCGGCGCCGTTCACCACCTGGGTGGCAGTCGCGGCAAGGTCAGCCGTAGGATGGTGATCGAGGGCGAGCGCTCGGCGCGCCGCTATTTTCACAAGCATCACGGTCCGCATGCGGTGAAAGCCCTCCGCTTGCTGAGCGTGCTCGAGGCGGCGGTCCGCTCGGCGGTGTGGCTGCCCATGCTCGCCAGTCCCCGCCGGCGCGCATCGGCGCTCGAACACCTCAGAGCGTATCCGTCACTACTCAAGCGCAACCTCGATCCGCCCGCTCACACGGACTGATGGCGGAGGCGTCGACCGTCTGGTCGTCGTCTACTACAACACCACTGTCGTCACGTTGTGGGGGTTGCCGTCACGGGCGGCAACTGCGTCACGGGCGGCGACTGCCGTCCCCGGCGCACCGCTCACTCCGAGGGCATCGTGAGCACCTCTCCGGAGCGGCCCCGCAGGCGATCGGCCAACCCCGCCAGCACCGCGAAGTCATCGGGGTAGCGCACGCGCTCGAACGCCAGCAGCACCGCGAAATAGAGTGTGATTCCCAGTGGTATTGCGATGGCCAGCGTGTCCTGGAATGACACCATCGCGGCGGCTGAGACCGCGCTCGCCAGCACCGGGCCGGCGATGATGCGCCCGATGCCCAACGGTCCGTGCAGGCGTTTGGAGAGGAGCACGAGCGTCGAGGAGACGAGCAGCTCGGAGACCGACGTGCCGACGGCCGCACCGTAGAGCGAGAAGCGGGGGATGGCGATGAGGTTCCACACGACGTTCTCGACCAGCACAGTCACGTACGTCGCGCCCACGATGCGCCGCACGTCCTGGGAGTAGATCAGCGCCGTGGACAGCGCACTGATCGGATACAGCATGATGGTGGGCGCGAGCAGCACCACGGCGTCGGCCGCGCGGTGAAATTCAGGGCCGTACAGGAGCGCCACGATCGGGCTGGCGAGGATCACCGCGCCGACCGCCAGGGGAACGGTGAGCGACAGCACGAGCTTGATCGCGCGCTCGTAGACGAACCCGACGGGCGGGTTGCTGCGCGGGTTCAGACGCGACATCGTGGGTATCACGGCCGTGTTCACACTCCAGGTCACGAATGCGGTTGTTTCCAGCAGACGGTAGGCCGCGCCGTACTGGCCGACTTCCGTGGAGTTGGTGAACAGCTGCAGCATCGTGGTGTCGATCCGCGACAGCAGCAGGAAGGCGATCGTGCCAAGCCCGATGGGGATCGCTTCCCGGGACACCCGCAACGAGGCACGCCAGTCGAAGTGCAGCCGGGGGCGGGCGATCCTGTGGTAGAGCAGCCACACGGCGAACAACGCGGACATGGCGGCGCCGATGCAGTAGATCGCGGCGACCGCCACCACGCCCTGTCCGAGAAACAGGGCGGTCGCGGCAGCCGCCGTGGTGGCCCATCGCTGTGTGACCAGCACGACCGGCACGAACCCCACCCGTTCAAACGCCAGGAACACCGCGAACGAGACCCCGATCACACAGTCGCCGATGAACCCCAGCCCCATGAACAGCACGACCAGAGAGGTGTCGAGGTTGGTGCCGAGGAGCGCCGCGACCCCAACCGCCACCAGCAAAGGCGGCACACTCAGCATCAGCTTGGAGAACAGCACGTCCGAGTAGAAACGCTCGAGTTGAGTGTGATCGCGGGAAACCTCGCGGGTGAGCACCACCTCCTGCCCGAACTGGCCGAGTGTGACAACTATCCCACCGAACGAGATCCCGAAGGCGAGCACGCCGAACTGGCTCGCCCCGGCCTTGCGCGCCACGAGTATGTAGAGGGTCGCCGTGGCGATCTTCGAGCCGATGTCGGCGAGCGCCCGAAAGCTCGCGTTCACGAGAATGCGCGAGGACTGCCCGCCAGACTCGGGGCCATTCTCGGACGCTCGCCCGCTCGCTTCGTCGGCGCTGGCGGGCGCGTCCGGCGGCGCACCCTGCGCCAATCCATTCCGTGCGCGCTTGCCGGCCAGCAGGGGGCGTCTCATGAGCGCCATACAGTATGGGTCATGCACCCGAGGGCTCCGCGAAAGCGCCCGACAAGCGCGCGGCGCGGGCGATGATCGCTGTGGTCCACCTCGTCTGGGGGCCGCTCGGAGCCGCGCGGCTGCGTAGCTTCATCTCCTCCTACCGGCGGTACCCGGCCGGCGTAGAGCACGATCTGGTGATTCTGCTCAACGGCGTCGATCACGAGATGCGGGGCGTGTACGACGGGGAGCTGGACGGTGTGGATCATCGGCTGGTTTCGCTCCCACACCCGCTGCAGGATCTCGCCGCATACGCCTGGGCAGCGAAGTCGCTTCACTACGATCGCTATTGCTTCCTGAACTCCTACTCCGTGATCCTCGCCGAGCACTGGCTGGCCAAGCTCGACGCCGCCCTGGAAGGCGAGCGCGTCGGGCTCGCCGGCGCGAGCGGGTCCTGGGGGAGCTTTCACTCCGCGGCGCTCGACTCACTGCACGTCCCCAACCCGTACCGTCGGGCCGGCGGGCCCGGGCGGGAGCGCTCACGCGAGCTCGCCGCCGAGGTCGACCGTGAGCTCGACGACGTCGATCGCGCCACGGCTGGCGCCCACTCCCCCTCCGGCGCAGCGGGGGCACCGCGCGGACTCACCCGCTACTCCGATCGGCTCGCGCGACTGGCCGAGTACCTCTTTCACTTTCCGGGATTTCCATCAGAGCATCTACGGACGAACGCGTTCATGGCCGATCGCGCGGCACTGGAGGTGCTGCGCTCGGCGACCCTCGCGAGCAAGACCGACGCGTTGAGGTTCGAGAGCGGCCGTGCGAGCATCACGCGCCGTCTCGACGCGCAGGGCCTTCGCGCGCTTGTCGTCGACCGCGCCGGACACTGCTTCGATCGCACCCGATGGCCGGCCAGCCGCACCTTCTGGCAGGGAGACCAGGAGGGGCTGATGATCGCGGACAACCGCACGCTGATCTACACGAACGGGCCGCTCGAGCGGCGCGCGATGCTCTCGCGGTTCGCGTGGGGCGCGAGCGCAGATCCCCGCGCGCCGGTCAGCTCCTAGCGAGCGCAGATCCCCGCGTGCCGCCCAGCGCACAGCCGGAGGGATCGCGTAGTGCTCGGTTGAAAGCGCTCAGATTCTTTGAGTTGCTGCGCTGAATGCTACCTAGATGCGCTTCCCTCCAAGGGCCGCGAGCTAGGTCTTGATGCCGGAGTTCATGTGCACTACGCAGTCGAGGTCTTTGGAGACGCGCGAATGCATTGGAAGATCCGGTTGTGCAGAAAGGCCTTCCGCGGAAAGCGAGCTCCGTGGCGAGGAATTCAGCCGGACTATCCCCAACGATCAGCCGGTAAGGACACCCGAATTGGAGACAGTCCCAGCCGCACACATAAGCACCGGCGTGTCGACATGTGGGTTAGTCCCGCAAGGTCGTACGCGAGTCCGCTGAGCGTGGTAGTCTGGCGCGCTTCGCCACACTGTCGCGGAGGAAGCTGGGACAACAGTGGTACCCAACGCACAGAACCAAACCCGAGACCCACAGGGGCGAGCGTGAGCGGCAGCGACGCCGTTCGCATCGTCGACCCTGTACACGGGTACATAACGATCACCCCGATCGAGCGCGGTCTACTCGACTCGCGTCCTGCCCAGCGGCTGCGCTATGTCGGCCAGTCGGGACTCGCTCACCTCGTTTTCCCTGATCTGCGCACGTCCCGGTTCGTGCACAGCCTCGGCGCGATGCACCTCGCGTCGCGCTTCCTTCTCGCGTCCCTTGAAAATGCGAGCAAGGACGACCGCGCCGCGGCCGAAATAGGCATCTGTGATGCAGTCGAGGAGATCCTTGGTGAGCTCGCGACGGCGAGCAAGGCGGCCGGCGGTCTCGCCGCGGAAGGGCTGCTCTGCGACCGAGTGGCGAGCGCCAAATGTAGGGACAACGTCCTGCTTGCCGAGCAGGCGCTGCGTCTCGCCGCCCTGTTCCACGATCTTGGGCACCTGCCGTTCAGCCACGACTTCGAGTACGCCCTGCAGCAGCTCGCCGCCGAGGAGGAGCACGGCAAAGTCGCGCTGATTCGCCAGAGCATCGCGCAAGACGCGCTGCATGAGCGGATCGGCCACCGACTCACGTTCCTGCTGATCAAGGACGCCTATGAGCACGCGTCCAATGACACACTGGACACGCTGCGGGTCACGTTCGAACTCGCCAGGAGGATCCTTGAGACGAACGAGGCGCAGGCAACGCAAACCGCGAGCGCGATCGGGGGCCTCGGGACCTCTGCGACTACGGCACTGGCGTGGTTGCACACGTTGATCGCGGGGGAGCTCGATGTCGATCGCTGCGACTACGTACTGCGCGACGCGCGCAGCTACGCGTTCGAGTCCGCGTACTACGACCTCGAGCGACTAATTCAGAACGTCACCGTCGTGCGGCACCCCGAAACGGACAAGCTGCTGCTGCCGGCGGTTCTTCCTCGCGGGCAGCCGGCAGTGGAGTCGTTCCTGATTGCCCGCTCGCGGATCTACCAGTGGGGCCCGCGCCATCACAAGGTCGCACAGGTCGCCGCCGCGCTCCGTTATGCGATTGGCGAGATGCTGCGCGAAGCCGTCCGAGCAGGCCACAAGGACAATCCGCTGCACCAGTTCATCGACGATCTCGAAGAGATACTCGCGGCCACGAAGGAGACCAAGAACGCGAGCGAGCTCCTGGATCGGTTCGCCTGCTACGACGACCAGTGGTGGATGGGCCACATGCGCGAGAGCGCCAGCGCTCGGGACGATCCGTGGTTCAACCTAGTGTGCTGGCGGACCCGCGGGCCGAAGACGCTGTGGAAGCGGGCCGTCGAATTCCCTGAGGAGATCCCTGAAAACATGGATCTAGCGGAATGGAACAGCCGGCTACCAGCTCCCACTCAGCTTCAGCGCCGCAAGGCCTTCGACGATGCTGTCCGCAGCTTACGTGACCATGGCGTGTTAGTAGTCAGGCATACCTTCGCGCCTTGGCGGCCAACCGCCACAACCGAAGACCACGACCAACCCGAGTCCGCATTGAACTTCTACGACCCTGACCGCAGCCGCCTGAGCCCCGTGACGCGGCTGTCCTATCCGGTCGCCTCGCTGCGAGAGGCATGGCTGCGGGACCTGCAGGTGCATGCATTCGCGCGTGACACGTCGCCCGCTATTTCCGCCGCCGAGGTGGTGCAGCGGTTGACGATCCCGAGCGTGGGCGGCTAACATGGCGGCAGTGACCTTGAGGGATTTGTTCGACCAGCTCGACGGCAAGAAGTTCGGAGACCGTCAGGAATTCGAACAAGAAGTCATCAATGCCTTCAACAAGCACGTGGCAGACCTGCCGATCGGCTACAGCTACAAAGATGCGATCGAGGGTGCCCGCCTGAGCGGTTGGCTCCACACGGACAACGGACACGGCGTGAGGGTCGAAGTCCGCGAGCCTGCCGCACTCGCGCAGTAGCTGTGCCGCGCGGCGGCACGCAATCCACAATTAGCCAAAAAATTCCTATTTGCAGGCTATTCGTAAGTCGGGGAGAACGGATTTAAACCTGTCCTACCCGGCGCCCAGCCGGGCGCGGCCCGATCAGCGAGATCGGCCCCGCGTCGCCGCAACGCGCAGCGCGGCGAACAGGCGCTCGGCGGCGGCCTGCGGCGCGAAGCGCTCGCGCGTGAACGCCCGTCCGGCTTCCCCGGTGCGCCGCGCGAGCTGCGGGTCACGCAGATACGGGGCGATGGCCGCGGCCAGGCTCGCGGGATCGGGCGAGTCGACGAGCGTGCCGGTCACCCCCTCCACCAGCCCCTCGGGCGTGCCCCCTCCGCTGGTCGCCACCACCGGGAGGCCCACCCAGCTCGCCTCCAGCATCGCGCCGCCGAGACCCTCCAGTCCGAAGCCGCGATCGTCGCGGTAGGTGGCGTTGACGTACACGGCGAGCTCGCCGAGCACCTCGGTGACGTCCTCCACGAAGCCTCTCACCTCGACCCGCTCTGAGATGCCCAGCTCGCCGGCGAGCTCGCGCAGCTCTGCCGGGTAGTCGGGATAGGCGGCGAGGGGCTCGCCGGCGAGCACCACGCGCAGCCACGGGAACTCCTCCGAGAGCAGCCCGGCGGCGGCCAGGATGTGGTGCTGGCCCTTGTAGGGAGTGAGCGCCGCGAGCGTGCCGATCGCGGGCTGCGGGCCGGCGGGCGGCCGGTAGGGCTCGTCGGGCAGGCGCATGGGCGGGCCGATCACGTCGAGCAGGCGCCGGCCACGCATCGCTCCCAGCGGGGCGGTCACGGCCTCGCTCACCCCCACCACGCCGTTCACGGCGGCGCCCAGCGAGCGCGCGAGCAGCGCATCGTGGGAGAAGTCGACCTTCTCCCACACGATCGGCACGCCGCTCAGCCGCGCGCCGGGGACGGCCAGCAGCGCGGCCTTGACGCCCGCGGCGAGCAGCACATCCGGCTGGAGCTCGGCGAGCAGGGCCATCAGCGACCTCGTGAACCGCGCCACCCGCCGAGCGCTCGGCCGCTCGTCATAGCCGCGGGCCGTCCACGTGGACACGCCCAGCTCCTCCAGGCGCCGGTGCAGGCCGCCTTCGCCCATCACCAGCGCGTGCGCCTGCACGTCAGCGGGACGATGGCGCAGGAACTCGGCGAGGGACAGCTCTGCGCCCCTGAGCCGGCCCGAGGATGCGATCACCAGCACCCTCAACCCGGCTCCGCTGCTCGTGCTCACGTGATGGCATCGTATAGACCGGCCCGCCGGTCTCAGCGCCCGCGCGGAGCACCGGGATCGACGGCTCGGCTCGGGGGATCGACGGCTCGGCTTGATACACCTGGCCCATGTCCCGCTCCAGCGCGATCGACCGGGCTCGTGCCCGGCGCTAGCTCCCAGGAGCGGGAGCCGGCGAGCATGCCCTCGCTCTCCGTGGTCGTCCCCACCTACCAGCGGCGCGGCTCACTCCCCCGGTTCCTCGAGCCCCTGCTGGCCGATCCGGCCGTCTCGGAGCTCGTGCTCGCCGTGGACGGCTCCACCGACGGCACGCTCGAGTGGCTTCGCGAGCGGGCGCGAGCGGACCCCCGGATCGTGGCGCTCGACCTGCCCAACCGCGGCGCCGCCGCGGCCCGGCAGGCGGGCATCGAAGCCGCGAGCAGCGAAATCGTGCTGCTGCTCGACGACGACGTGATCGCCGCCCCCGAGCTGGCCAGCGGGCACGCTCGCAATCATCGGGACGGAGCGCGCCGGCTCGTGCTGGGCTACATGCCCACCGATTGGCGTGCGCTGCCGCCGGGCAGACGTGGCATCGCGTATCTGTACAACCAGGCATACGAGCGACAGTGCGCCCGCTACGCCCGTGACCCCGACTTCGTGCTCCACGGGCTGTGGGCGGGCAACCTCTCGCTGCCGCGCGCGGAGTTCGTGCGGATCGGCATGGGCGAGAACACGGTGAAGCGCGGCGAGGAGGATCGCGAGTTCGGCATCCGCTGCTTCAAGGCGGGCCTCGATGGCCGCTTCGACCGGACGCTCCTCGCCGCGCACGACTACGACCGCACGCTCACCCAGTATCGACGCGATTGTCACATGGCGGGACAGTCACGGCGCGCGATGTACGAGCTCCACGGCGACGTGCTCGGCGAGGACCTCGCCCTCGGGCACACACTGCCGGGGCCGCTGCGGCGGGCGCTCCCGCGACTCGCCGGCGAACCGCTGTTCCGCCTGATCGCGCCGCTCCTCATGATGCTGTTTCACATTGGCGTGCTGCTCCGATCCGTCAAGCTCGAAGCGCTCGCGGCGCGGGGCCTGGGCTCGCTGGAGACCCAGCGGGGAGCGCTCGAGGGGGTCTGACCCGGTCTAACCCTCGATGCCCGGCAGGACTTCGCGGGCGCCGCCGTGCTCGCGCCCGCTCGGACGCTCGGAGACGGCGAACGGCGAGAGCACCGTTTCGTACACGTCGATCGTCTGCGCCACCATGCGCTCGAGGCCGAACAGCTCGCGGTGGCGGACGAGCGAGGCCTCGCTCATCTTCTGGCGTCGGTCGGTGTCCTCGAGCAGCAGGACGATCCCGTCGGCGAGCGCCGAGGGGTCTTCGGGCGTGACCAGCACGCCGGTGTCCACGCCCACCGCCTCCGATACGCCGCCCACGTGCGCCGCCACCTGCGGCACGCCGCAGGCGAGCGCCTCGAGCACGCCGATCGGCAACGACTCCCAACCCGACGACAGGGCGTACACGTCGGCGCACTTCAGGTAGCGCGCCGCGGAGCCGCGGAACGGCGCCATCAGGAAACGCTCCTGCTCGTGCAGCCCGAGCTGTGAGGCGAGTCGCTCCAGAGTGGCGTGCTCGGGACCGTTGCCGATCAGCGCCGCCCGTGCGTGCGGCACCCGGCGAAAGAGCTCGGGCAACGCGCGCAGGTACACGTCCACCCGCTTCTGCGGTCGCAGCGAGGCAACCACCACGACGAGCAGGTGCTCCCCGCGGAACTCGAGCAGCTGGCCGTCGGGGGCCACGTCCGGGCACGGCTCGCACCCGTTGGGGACGAGGTAATGGTGTTCACCCCGCCCGACCCGGGCCTTGATCGCCGCCCGGCGCTCGTAGCTGCTCACGTCGATGAACGCCGATGTGAGCGGCGCGAGCGCCTGCTCGATGTTGAGTCCCACCAGCGAACGCGCACGCGCGGGGTTGCCAAGGAAGGTGAAGCAGTGGGGCGTGTACACGACGGGCGGTCCACCGGCGAGGCGCGCCAGGCGCGCGAGCACCCCGGCCTGGGCGGAGTGAGCGTGGAGCAGGTCGAAATGCCGCTCGCGCAGGATCGCCCGCAGCCCTCGCAGGGCGGCGGCGTTCTCACGCAAAGACGCGTAACCCGGGGCTATCGAGAGCCGATGGACGCGTATCGACTCGGGGAGGTGCTCGTAGATGCGAGACTCCAGCGGACCCACGAGCTCCACCTCCCAGCCGCGCGCTCCCAGACGCGACGCGAGCTGCAGCACGTTCTCGGCCGCGCCCCCGTCCGGAGCCTTGAACGCCATCAACAGCCTCGGCACGGAGCGAGCGTACCAAGCCGCGACAGCGGTGCAAAAGCTCGCGCCCGCGCATCCAGAACCCCCGGGTAATTGAGCGTTGAGGACCGACGGGCGCGAGCGTCGAGGACCGACAAGCGGTTGCTATCGTCAGCCGCCGAGAACCGCGTGCGTGGAGCCATCTGAATGAACTCCTCCCCCCTCCCGCACACGCTGTACCTGCGCGTGGGCGACGAGTGGGTGTTCGCCACCCATCACCCTCCGGCGGACACCCCGTCGAGCACCGCCGTGCTGATCTGCCCGCCGTTCGGGTGGGAGGAGGTCTGCTCGTACCGCCCGCGGCGCGAATGGGCCACCGATCTGGCAGGGCAGGGATACCCGACGCTGCGCATTGACCTGCCGGGCGCCGGAGACAGTGGCGGTGCACCCGTCGATCCGCTGCGTCTGGATGCGTGGGCGGATGCCGTTCGCGCAGCGGCGGCGTGGCTGCGCGACAGCGCGAGCGCCCGCTCGGTCGCGGCGATCGGCATCGGCCTGGGTGGACTGGTGCTCTGCAAGGCGGTCGCCGCCGGCGCACCGGTGGACGAGGCGGTGCTGTGGGGCACGCCTTCGCGCGGACGGACGCTCGTACGCGAGCTGCGCGCCTTCGCCCGCATGGAGCGCGCCCAGGTCTCGGTGGACGACGAGAGCGAGCTGCCGACCCCGGACTCCGCGGGAGTCGAAGCTGGCGGCTTCGCCCTCAGCGAGGAGACGACCGGCGCCCTCGAGGCGCTCGACCTGACGGCGCTCCCGCTCTCGGCTGCACCCATGCATCGAGCGCTCCTGCTCAGACGCGACGGCATTGAAGCGGACTCGCGACTGCGCTCGCATCTGGAGGAGAACGGCGTGCAGGTGACGCTCGCCGACGGTGCGGGCTACAGCGCGATGACTGACGAGCCGCAGCAGGCGCGTCCGCCGACCGAGACGTTCGCCCGGGTGGCCGCGTGGCTACAGGAATCGCGGACCGGGGACCCGGACGCGACCGGAGACCCGGACGCGACCGGCGCCCCGGGCGTGGACGGCGCCCCGAATGCGACCGGAGACCCGAACGCGACCGGCGCGACCAGCCCCACCGAGACGACCCGCGACGGACCGCTCGGCGTAGGCCACACGACGAGGATCGAGCTGACGATCGACGGTGCCCGGATCAGCGAGACGGCCATGTACGTCGAGCAGCCGTTCGGGCGTCTGTTCGGCATCCTCGCCCAGCCACTGGAGAGCCCGCCGGCCGGGCTCGGCGCGGTGCTGCTCAACGCGGGAGCCATTCGCCGCATCGGCCCTAACCGGATGTGGGTGGACATCGCCCGCCGCTGGGCGGCCCGCGGCGTCCCCACGCTGCGCCTCGACGTGGAGGGGATCGGCGACGCGGACGGCGACGCCGCCCGCTTCAGCGACGTCGCCGAGCTGTACGTGCCCGAGCTCGTCGAGCAGGTGCGGGCTGCGGTGGACGCGCTCGAGCGCGACGGGATCGCCGCTCGCTTCGTCCTCGCCGGCCTGTGCTCGGGCGCCTACTGGTCCTTTCACGCGGCGCTCCGGGACCCGCGGGTGAGCGCCGCCCTGATGCTCAACCCCCAGGTCCTCTTCTGGGACTCCTCGCAGGAGACCGTCCGGGAACTGCGCAAAGCGTTCCTGCGCCGCTCCTCGTGGTCACGGGCGCTGCGCGGCGGCTCCTCGCTGGCGCGTGCCCGGGTGCTCCTCCGGGAGATCCCCGCCGGCATCGCCGTCCTCGCCCGCCGGCGGCTCTCCGGGCAGCGGCTGGCGGCGCCCGCCGACGATGCCCTGCAGGACGCGCTGCGCCGCCTCGATGACACCCGCAAGCGCGCGCTGTTCGTGTTCTCGGGAGAGGAGCCCCTGTATGAAGAGCTCGACCGCGGCGGCGCGATCGAGCGCCTGGAGCGCTGGCCGCTCGTCGAGCTCGTCAGGATCCCCGGACACGACCACACGCTCAGGCCGCCCGCCGCCCGCCGCGGCGCGTGCGAGGCGCTCGATCGCGGCCTCGAGCTCGAGCTCGAGCGGACCGCCAACGCCCCGGCGGCCCGGGGCGCCACAGGAGCCGAGCTCCGCTAGCTGCGATTCTGCGCCCGTGTCCCGTGTGCTCCTCGCCTTCGAGCCCCCCGACGGAGGTGTGCCCGAGAACGTCGCCCAGCTCGCGCTGGGGCTGGCCCGCCATGGCTGGGAGGCGGAGGTGGCCGGTCCGCCCGAGGCCTCGCCGTACGCCACACTCGAGGCGGCCGGCATTCCCGTCCACCGGCTCCCGCTCGCCAGGGACTACTCGCACCCACGCGCGGAGGCAGGGGCGTTGGGGGCGCTCACGCGGCTGCTGCGAGGCGGCGACTTCAACCTGATCCACTCCCACGCCTCGCACGCGGGCGTCCTGGGGCGGGCGGCCGCGCTGGCCAGCGGCACGCCGTCGCTCTACAGCCCCCACTGCTTCGCGTTCGCCGCGGGCCTGCCGCCGGGCTGGCGCGTGGCGGCCACCGCCGTCGAGCGCGGCCTCGGCCGTGCGGGCGGAGCCGTGCTGTGCGTGTGCGAGTACGAGCGCCGCCTGGCCATGCGCGCGCGGGTGGCCCCGTCCGAGCGCCTGTACGTGGTCCACAACGGCTGTGAGACACCCGCCGAGGCGCTCGCGCCCGACGCCGCGGTGCTGGCCCTCCGCGCCCGGGGGCCGGTCGTGGGGGCGGTGGCGGCCCTGCGCGAGCAGAAGCACCTGGACCTGCTGATCGACGCCACCCCGCTCGTGCTCGCCCGCGTGCCCACGGCCACGGTTGCGATCATCGGCAACGGGCCCCTGCGTCCGCGGCTGCAGGCGCAGGCTGCGCGCATGGGACTCGACGGCGACGAGCGCCTCGCCCTGCTGCCATTCGTCGCACCCGCCGCCCGGGCGCTGAAGGCGCTCGACGTGTACGTGCTGCCCTCGGCCTGGGAGTCGTTCCCGATCGGCGTGCTCGAGGCGCTCGCCTGCGGCGTGCCGCAGGTGGTCACCGACGTGGGCGGCAACAGCGAGGCGGTGACCGCCGAGACGGGCGCGGTCGTGCGCCCCGACGACCCCGTCGCGCTGGCCGATGCGATCGTGGGGCTGGCGCTCGACCCCGAGCGCCGAGCGGCCGCCGCGAGCGCCTCGCGCCGCCGCCACGCGGAGCGCTTCGGTGTCGAGCGCATGGTCGCCGAGACGGCGGCCGTGTACCAGGCGGTGCTCGGACAGGCTCACACGGGCGCGGGCCGCCGGCGCTCCGACTGACGCACGGGCTGTGGCTGGGAGGCCGCGGGCCGCCTGCGCCGACGCACGCCGGCGGCGGTTCCCCCCAGCATCGCGAGGTCCTTCATGGCCACCACCGCGAGGATCCGCCACCAGTGGCGCATCGCCAGTCCCGTCCGCTGCGCGCGGACGATCGGCAGCGACGCGTAGATGCCCGCCCCGCCCGCCAGCGCGAGGCGCCCCCGGCGTCCCCCCCACAGCCCCAGCACGCCCGCGAGCGTCCACGCCAGCCCGCGAGCCACGGCGCGCGGCTGCACGCCGAGGATCGCTTCACCCTCGGCATACCGCCAGTACATGAGTGCGTTCTCGCGCCACGTGCGCCGCCCGCGCCAGGCGACGCTCGCGTCGGGCGCGAGCGTCGAGTAGGCATCCGCGTATACGGCCGCCGCGCTGAATGCCACGTCCTCGCCCCAGCCGACGTTCTCGGGGAAGCCGCCCGCGTGCTCCCAGCAGGTGCGGCGGAACGCCATCGAGCGACCGGTGGCCCGGTCGATCCGGAAACGCCGGCCGAACATCTGCTGCCAGACGCGGGTGGGCACGCGCAGCCGGCCGTGCAGCTCGGACGGGTCGGGGTACAGCGTGACCGCCACCGCGTGCTCGAAGGGGGTGGCGTGATCGACGGTGTAGGTGCCGGCGACGAAGTCGTATCGCTCCAGGGCGCGGGCGAGCGCGCCCAGCCACCCGGGCGCCGGGCGGCAGCCGGCGTCGGTGATGGCGATGCGATCGTTCCTCGCCGCCGCGATCCCGCGGTTGCGTCCGGCGGAGATGCCCGCGCCGGGAACCCGCAGCACCCGCACCGGCAGGCCACGCTCGCGCCAGTACTCCACCAGCTCCACGCTGCCGTCGCCGGACCCCGCGTCCACGATCACGATCTCCTGCGCCGGATGGCGCTGGGCGGCGAGCGCGGGCAGCAGTTCCGCGAGCCCGGCGCGATCGTTCAGCACCGTCACCACGATCGACACCGCCGCGCCCATTCGCGGCCACCTTAGACCTTTACTCCCACGCCGGCTTAGTCGATGATTGCTCCGAGATGGCCGAGCTCGCCGCCAGGTTGCCCACCCGTCCACCGCCGGTGGCCACACGCACAGTCCTCGTCTCGCTGGCCGCCGCAACCCTTGGAGCGCTCGCGTTCGGGATGGCCGTGATGCTCAACGGCCTCGACGTGTCGGTGTGGCTCGCCGCGCTGGGTGGGCTGGTGCTCATCGCCTTCACCCTGCTGGCCGTGCGCCGCTATGACACGGCGGTGGTGATCGGGCTCCTGGGGATGGGGTTCGTGCGCTACCAGCCGGCCCCCACCGACGCCGCGTTCGCGGTGATCATGGTGGTCGCGGGGGCGACCGGACGCTTCCGGCTGGCACGCGTGCCGCTGATCGTCCGCTGGCTCGTCGGGCTCCTGCTGATCGTCAACGTCCTGTCGTTCATCGACGTGGTGGAACTGAAGGAAGCGTTCCAGTTCTTCTTCATAACCGCCTACCTGCTCGTCTTCTCCGTGTGGTTCGCCGGCTACCTCGACTCCAGGGCACGGGCGCGCACGGTCACGATCATCTGGCTGGGGGTGGGCGTGGTATCCGCCGTGCTGGCGATATCCGCGCTGTACCTCCCGATCCCCTTCAGGTCGCTGATCCTGAGCGAAGTGGACGGCGGCGAGCGCGCGGCGGCCTTCTTCAAGGACCCCAACGTGTTCGGCCCGTTCCTCGTGCCGATCGCGGTGATCCTGCTCGAGCAGCAGATCTCGCCGCGCATCCCACGGTTGCTGAAACTGCGGCCGCTGACCTTCTGGCTGCTGCTGGCGACGCTCACGCTCGGCGTCCTGTTCTCCTACTCGCGCGCCGCCTGGGGCAACTACGCGATCGCCGTGGGCGTGATGCTCATCGCCCTGAGTATCCGCAAACGCGGCGCACAGCGCGCGATGAAGGCCATGATCGTGCTGCTCGCCACCGGCGCCGTGGCAGCCGTCGCCCTCAGCGCGACGGGATCGATCTCGTTCCTCGAACACCGCGCCCAGCTCCAGAACTACGACACCCAGCGTTTCGCCGCACAGGACTTCGGCTGGAACCTCGGCTGGACGCACCCGATCGGCATCGGCCCCGGGCAATTCCGCTTCCACTACCCGGTGGAAAGTCACTCGACCTTCATCCGCACGTTCTCCGAGCAGGGATTCCCCGGTCTGCTGCTGTGGATCGCGATCCTGCTCGTCACGCTGGTGATCGCCCTCAACAACGTGCGCCAGGGCCGCGACACCTACGGGATCGGCTCGGCGGCGCTGCTCGGCGCGTGGTGCGGTCTGATCTTCAACAGCGCCGTCGTCGACACCCTGCACTGGCGACATCTGTGGCTGGTCGCGGCGCTCATCTGGGCGAGCCGGGCGCGGACGCCCTCCGTGACTCCCCGCGAACCCCGCGTGGCCGCCATACGCCCACCCCGCGATCCATCCCCGCCGCCGGCCGTCCCGGCGCTCAGCGGCTCGCCGCCCCTCTGAGCCAGCGGCCGGGCGCAACTACTAGCATCCCGGCGCTCGCGGCTCGGCGCTCCAAGCCGGCGACCGCGGGCAACCTCCTCCCCTGCCCGCACAGTGTCCACGCGGGCGTGCACCGCTCAAGCGCGCTCTCGCGTGCGCCGATTGCGCAACTGCAGCACGGATTCCGACCGCCGACGAGCGGCGGGCGAAGGCTCGCCCGACATGACAGGGCCTTCGCGACGGTGACCGTGCGAGTGACAGTGCGACAGGAGGCCAGGTCGAGCTATGAGAAGGTCGCTGCGCCCACTGCTGGCGGTGTTGGTTCTCGCGGCGAGCGTCGCCTCGGCGCAGCCGGCCGCGGCGGCTGAATCCGCGGCCGCGGGAACCCCCAAATTCGTGCTGCGGATGGGCCCCGAATTCAACCACTTCGTGGAATCGCCCACCCCCGCGTTCGTCTCGTGGATGAACGCGAACCTCTGGCGCACGGAGGTGTTCAGCCCGTACTTCGACAACAAGACCAGCTGGTACCAGCACGGCCTGGTGTACCGCGACCTGTACGCCATCTACACCGGCAGCCACGAGGCCGCCGAACACCCGGAATGGATCCTGCGCAACGCCGCCGGGGAACCGATGTACATCCCCTACGGATGCTCGGGCACCACCTGCCCCCAGTACGCCGCCGACGTCGGCGACCCCAGCTTCCGTCACGCCTGGATCGCCGAAGCCAAGGCCGAGCTCGAAAAGGGCTACGCGGGGCTGTGGATCGACGACGTCAACCTCGAATTCCGCGTCGGCAACGGCGCGGGCGTGCAGACGCCGCCCATCGACCCCCGCACCGGACAGGCGATGACGGAAACCGCCTGGCGCGAATACGTCGACACGTTCCTCGAAGAAATCCGCCTGGCGCTCCCTGAAACCGAGCTGCTGGAGAACTCGATCTGGTTCGCGGGCGGTGCAGAACGCTGGAAGAACCCGCTCGTGCAGCGCCAGATCGCCACCGCCGACTACATCAACCTCGAGCGGGGCGTCAACGACGAAGGCCTCACCGGCGGCACCGGCGCGTGGTCGCTGAAGACCTTCCTGTCGTTCGTCGACTACGTCCACGCCGCCGGCAAGGGCGTGATCCTCGACGGGGACAGCAACACGGCCACCGGCCGCGAATACTCGCTCGCCGCCTACTACCTCATCTCCAGCGGCAACGACGGCATCGGCAACGGCGCCATGACACCGGAAAACTGGTGGCCCGCATACAACGAGGACCTCGGCACGCCCGAAGGCGGGAGAGGCGAATGGGAAGGCCTGCTGCGCCGCGACTACACGGACGGGATCGCCCTCGTCAACGAACCCGGCGCCCCCACCCGCACGGTGACGCTCCCCGCGCCCATGTACGACACCGAAGGCACGATCGTCACCAGCGTCACCCTCGGCGCCGCGGGCGGCGCCGTGCTGCGCTACGTCGAACCGCCCACCCCACCCGGGGGCGGCGAAGGCCCGGACGGCGCCAGGCACACGAAGGGGTCTGGGTCCGGTGAACCGTCGGCGACCGTGCGACTCCGCCAGCGCAGCAGGAAGCACGGCGAGGTGGTGATCCTCCACGGCAAGGTCTCCTCCAGCGGCTCCGGCGAAGTGCAGCTCACCGTCGAGCGCCTCGTCCACGGCCACTGGATCACGGACCGCACCCTCACGACCCGAGCGGGACGGGCGGGACGCTTCGCCGCCACGCTCGAGCACCTGCCCGCCGGGCGCTACCAGGCGCAGGCGAGCCTGCTCGGTGCGGGCGCGGACCCGGTGAGCTCCGCACCGGTCGAGTTCGCGGTGCCGAGCCCGAGCGCCGTCGAGGCGCGTCTCGCGCGCCGCGCGAGACGCAGCCGCTTCGCGCGCCAAGCGCGCCGCGCGCGCCTGGCGCGGCACTCACGCACCTGACCCCTTCTATGCTTTAGGAGTCGCTGCCTGCTGCCGATTGGGGAGTAGCAATGAATCCCCCGCGTCCCGACGCCGCACCCAACTCCGAACTCCACCTCTTGCGGACGACAAGCGCTCAACACGACCAGCCTCGCGCGGCCTCACCCGCGGGCGAGGACCCGGTGGAGGTCGCCCGCTACGTCGAGTCGCTGCGCCGCAGCCGCTGGTTGATGGCCGCGATCGTCGCGGTCGTCACCGGCGGTGTGATCGCGATCTCGCTGGCCCTCCCGAAGGTCTACGAAGCCAGCGCCGACATCGTCATCAACAGCTCGGCCGGCGTGGGCATCGGCGGCTCGGGCGAAACCGCCCAGCGCGAACTGGCGACGATCGCCACGCTCGCCACGACCACGCCCGTGCTCGAGGAAGCGGCGAAAGCGGTGCCCGGCGAAACCGCCGCGAACCTCGAACGCCACGTCTCCTCGTCGGTCGACTCGAACGCCAACATCATCCACGTCAAAGTCAGCGCGGGGAGCGGCAAGGCGGCCGCCACCCTCGCAGATGCGGTCGCACAGGCATTCCTGCACCAGCGCGCCAGCACGCAGCGCGCAGCCGCGACAGCCGCGCTGGCGACGCTCGACAAAGAAATCGAAGCGCTCCGCGCGAGCGGCTCCTCGAGCGCGATCGTGGCCGCCCAGCTCACCGCGCTGGAGACCCGCGCCGGCGAGCTGGAAAGCGCCAGGGCGAGCTCCGGCTCGGAACTGCAGCTCGAGCAGCCGGCCACCGTTCCCGCCAGCGCCAGCTCGCCGCGGCCGCTGCGCAACGCCGTGATAGCCCTGTTCGCCTCGCTGTTCCTCGCCGTGCTCGTGGCGCTCGGCCGCGAGCAGCTGACGCCGCGCGTGAGCAACCAGCGCGAACTCGGCCAGCTGCTCGACCTGCCGGTGCTCGCCGGCATTCCGTACGCCGGCCGGCGCATCACCGCCCGCTCCGCCCAGGCCGAGCAGGAGACCTACCAGACGCTGTCGGCGGCGCTCCAGCTGGCGCTGCCCCCAGGACAGCACCCGCACGTGCTCCTCATCACCAGCGCCGGTCAGGGCGAAGGCAAGACAACCGTCGCCGCCCGCCTGGCCCGCCTGCTGAGCCACGCCGGGCAGCGCACGCTCGTCGTCTCAGGCGACCTGCGCGTGCCGCGGCTCGACGAGGTCTTCCAGGTCAGCACCCGGCCCGGGCTGTCCCAGCTGCTCGCCGGGACCGCCGACGACCACGTGCCCAGCGACGAGGTGCAACGCCTGATCCTCCCGGTCGACGGCGACAGCGGCGAGCGTGGACGCGGGTCGCTGGACGTGCTGCCCGCCGGCAGCTTCAACGCCGACGCCTCCTCGCTCATGCAGGCGGGCACGGTGGAGTCGATCATCGAGACGCTGCGCGAGAGCTCCTACACGTACATCCTGGTCGACTCGCCGCCGATCCTGGGGATCGCCGACACGCAGCTGCTCGCGCGCTTCTGCGACGAGGTGCTCGTGGTCGGGCGCCTGAACCAGCTCACGATCTCCAAAGTGATCGACCTCCGCGAAGCCCTCTTCCGGATCAGGGCGAACCCGATCGGCCTGGTCGTAATCGGCACACGCCCGGCGGAGTCGCCCTACTATGCCGGGACGCCGTATGCCGTGGCGCCGTCCTGATCTGCGCGGCTCGCACCGATCGCTCCAGCGCAGTGCGGCGGCCCACCGCCGGCTCACACGAGCTTCGTGATCGCCACGATCATCCCCACCACCACGAAGAACACGATCGCGACCTGCATCCACACCCATGTCGGCGACATCGGCTCAGCCTACCGCCCCGGGCTGTGCGCCCCGCGCGGTCGAGCGCCACGCCGGCGGCCGTCCTGAGCGCATGATCCGGCGCCTGTCGAAGCCAGCCTGCTGTCTCGCGCTCGCGCTGCTCGCCGCGCTGGCACCGGGGGCGGGCGCCCACATCCCGACCGGCGCCCACAAGGCCGCGTCGTCCCTGTCCGTGGGCCTCAACATCGGCTTCAACCCGCAGGCCCCCGGCCCGGGCATCGGCCACGAAATCGCGCTGGCCCACGCGCTGCACGCACAGATCGTGAGGGTGGCCGTGCCCTGGTACGTGTTCGCCCCGCTCGGCCCGCAGCAGACCGAACCGGGCCCGCAGGCCGCGCTCTCCGAGCTGCTCGAAGACGCGCAGAGCCGGGGGATCCGCGTGATCCTCACCGTCGACGGGACCCCCTGCTGGGCCTCCTCGGCCCCGCCCTCGCTGCTGCGGACGTGCTCGCCCCGCAGGGGGGGCGCCGCCCACGCCTGGCCGCCACAGGATCCCGCCTCCTACGCCGCCTTCGTCGCCTCTCTCGCCCAGCGCTACCGCGGCACGAGCCTGGCGGCGATCGAGATCTGGAACGAGCCCGACCAGAGCAACCAGGCCTACTTCGCCGGACCGGAGAAAGTACAGCGCTACGCGGCCATCCTGCGCGCCGCCTATCCCGCGATCAAGCGGGCCGACAGCGCCGTGCTCGTGCTCGGGGGCTCGCTGGTGGGACCCAAGGGCCTGTTCCTGAAAGCCCTCTACGCGGCCGGCATCAAGGGCTACTACGACGCGCTCGCGGTGCACTTCTACACGCTCACCCTCGCGTCGCTGCGGGCGATCCACGAAGTGCAGCTCGCCAACGGCGACACCACGCCGCTGTGGCTCGACGAGTTCGGCTGGAGCAGCTGCTACCCGCGTCAGCGGATCGAGGAGGAACAGGCGTGCGTCACACCCTCCACCCAGGCGGCCAACCTCGCCGACACGATCCACGCCATCGCCCGCCTCCCGTATGTCTCGGCCGCGGTCGTGTACAAGCTGCAGGACTCCCCGGGCGAACAGTTCGGCGTGCTCACCGCCGGCGGCGCCCGCAAGCCCTCGTTCGCCGCGCTCGCCCGCGCCTTTGCCGCGCCGCTTGCGCCCCTGCAACCCGTGACCGTGCGTCTGCGTCGCGCGGGCCGCAGGGTGGTGGCGAGCGGCTCGGGGCCCGTGGGCGAATACATGGAGCTCGAGGCCTTCGACGGAGCGCTGCTGCGCTACAGGGCGATCTTCGTCCTCGACCGCTTCAACCGCTTCGCCATCCAACTGCCGTCGGTCCTCGGCTCGCGCAACCTGAGCGTGAAGGTCTACCAGTACGGCATCGGCCCGGCGTACGCCGCCAGCGCCGGCATCTGACTCGGGGCCTGCTTGCAGCGGGAGCGCAGCCGCGCGGCTCGGCTCTCCGACAGCCTCGGCCGTGCCCGCCCAGCGGGACCGGCGGTCACTCGGCGTCGTGGAACAGCGCCGCCACCGTGAGCGTGAGGATCTTCAGATCGAGGCCCAGCGACCAATGGGCGATGTAGTAGTTGTCCCACTCCACCCGTTCGGCCAGCGAGGTCTGCCCCCGCAGGCCGTGCACCTGAGCCCAGCCGGTGATCCCCGACTTGACCCTATGGCGATCGCCGTAGCGCGCTATGTCCTGCCTGAAGAGCTCCACGAACTCAGGGCGCTCGGGGCGCGGCCCGATGATGCTCATCTCGCCTTTGAGGACGTTGAAGAGCTGCGGCAGCTCGTCGATCGAGGCCCGGCGCAGCAGCCGCCCGATGGGGGTGCGGCGATCTTCGCCCTCGACCCCGCCGGGCGCCACGTCGCCGGCGAGCAGGAAGTCGAGCGTGCCGATGTCCCCTTCGTCCGCCTGCGCGTGCGCCTGCTCGCTCGCCACGCGCATCGAGCGCAGCTTGTACAGGTCGAAGATCTTCCCGTCCCGCCCCACGCGCCGCTGCTTGAAGAACACGGGCCCGGGCGAGCTAATCCGCACGGCCAACGCGGCGCACAGCATCAGCGGCGCGAACACGATCAGCGCCACCAGCGCGAGCACGCGGTCGAGCGCGTGCTTGAGCGCGAACTGCACGCCCTTGGGGTCGACCACCGAGAACGTCAGCAGCGGCAGGCCGCCCACCGTGTCGTAGCCGACGCGATCGTTGATCGTGTCGAACATCCTCGGCACCACCGACACTTCCACGCCGAGCTCCTGGCAGTGCTGGATCAAGCGGCTGACGCGCGCGTCGGCGGCGGTCGAGAACGCCACGATCAGGTTCTTCACCCCCGTTCGCGCAACCGTCTCGTCGAGGTCCTCGATGGTCCCGAGGACGGGAACGTCGCGCCCCCCGACCTCAGCCACCGACCGCGGCTCCTCGTCGAGGAAGCCCACCGGCGCCAGACCGTACTCGGGGTGGCTCTCTAGCCGCCGCGACACCTGCGCCCCGACCACGCCCGCGCCCACGATCAGGACCGGCTTGCCCACCAGCCGCCGGGAGCGCGCCAGGCGCTGGGCGGACGCCAGCAGCACGCGGTCGAGGCCCACCCCCGCCAGCGCGAGCAGCCATGCCGTCAGCCAGTCGGACTGGGGCGGTATCCGGCCGTTGACGGTCCACCCGAGCAGCGCCACCGCCATCGCCGCCACCGACACCGCGCTCAGCCCGGGCACCACACCGTCGAGGGCGAGCGTGCGAATGCGCGTGCGGTACAGGCCGCGCACGTAGAACAGCGCGAGCACCAGCGGCGGCAGCGCCAGCAGCGGAGCCTCGGTCGAGGTCACGTGCACCACCGCCTCGACGCCACCCAAGGACGCCACCACGACGGCGCACAGGACCACGAAGTCCACGCTCGGGCGCAGCACGCTCCAGCCGCGGCCCTCCAGGATCCACTGCAGCGAGCCGCGGAAGACCACGCGGCTCAGCGCCTTGGGCGCCGGCGCTTCGTGGGTCAGCTCGCCGCGCAGTGAAAGCGTCGAGGACGTCTGTTGGCTGATGTGCGTTCGATCCATGAAACTCGGGGCTTTTCCGATACCTACCCGATTACTCGGGTCCCGCCTCGTATCCCTTTAGCCGGCGCCCCTAGCGGGGGTGACGCGCCAGCCGGCCGGTCAGAGCGCCGGTTGCCGCGAGCGCCCCCAATGCAACGAATATGTACAGAACATCCCCGCTCGAGAGGCCCAGCGTCTGCGAGTCGCCGGTGTCCGTCAGGGACACAGCCGGGTGGGCGGGCCCAGATCTCGCGCCCCCGCCCCCGGACCCGTCCCCGGCCGGCCGTCCTCCAGAGGAGGCACCGCGCCCGCCGTGGCCGTCCGCGCCACCGGCGTTCCGCGAGCTCCCGCCCGCGGCGCTCGAGCCGGATGCGAGGGTGGCGGCGATCCCTTCAGCGCCGCCCGACAGCCCACCTTGCCCCCCGGAGCCGCCTTCCCCGGATCCCGCCCCGCCCAGCAGGGTCGAGCCGAGAATCGCCTGATTGCCTTCCCCCGGGCCGCCGTAGCCGCTCAGGAGCGGGCCGCCGGCGGCCGCCGCGGGTACGGCTCCCCAAGCGCCCGCAACGATCAAAGTCGCGATCGTGGCGGTAGCACGGCAGCCGTTCATGCGTCCAAGCTAGCGAAGCTTCGCACGCTTGTCTCCAGTTGAAGGCGCTCGTGGACGGAAATCGAGCGCGTTTACGCGAGTTGCTGAGATTTGAGCAGTATCAGGCGGTTGAGCGCCTCGACGTTCACGGTGCGCCCTTCGCGCACGATCCGCAACGCCTGTTGCACGAGCCCGTCCCGCGGATCGAGCGCCCGGGCGCGCTCGAGCAGCCGCAGCGCGGCCGCCCGTTCGCCTTTGCCCGAGGCGATCGCGCCCCGCTCGAGCGTGGCATACGCGTCGTCCGGGCTGCGCCCGAGCGCCAGCACGAACTGCCGGTCGGCGCGCGCGAGCTCGCCATAGCGCAGCGCGATGCTCCCCGCGACCAGATACGCCTCGTCGCTGAGCGGATTCAGCCGCGCGGCGTCGTGGAGACGTTCGTAGGCCGTCTGCGGCGCCTTCGTCCAGATCCGCGCCGCGCTCTCCACCTCGAGCTGGCTGAGCCAGGGCGCCGCCAGTGAGGCCGCGAGCGCGAGCGCCATCAGCACGCAGGCGAAGGCAAACGCGAGCGTCCCCGTCCGCGGCCGCCGATGCAGGCCCGGGGCGGGCCGATCCCCCATGTCCGCGGGCGCGAGCGCGCATGCGATCCCGAGCAGCGCGAACGCCGGGGCGCCCAGGCCGGCGAACTCCCAGAACCAGTCGAACGAGCCATGGACCACCCAGTAGGCGAACCCCGCGAGCGCCGCCGCCGCCACTGCGCGAGCGAGCGGATCGGCGCTCCGCAGCGCGCGCCACCCCGCCAGCAGCGCCGCGCCGAGCCCGACGAGCGCCAGCACCACACCCGCGAGGCCAGTGTCCGCGAGCGTGCGCAGCTCGACGCTGTGGGGGTAGCGGGGCGTCTCTTCGGAGCGCCCGTGCACCAGGTACTGCTCCTGGAAGTTGTCCGCGCCGATCCCCGCGATCGGGTGGGCGAGGAACTCGTCGAGGGCCACCCGGTAGAAGTCGTAGCGGTTGCTCCCGAGGCCGCTGATCAGGCGACTGCCGGTGGAGCTGTCCGACGCGTAGCCGCCCTTGAACGTGTCCCAGCCGTGTTTGATGCGCGTGAGCGGGTTGCCGGCCGCCGCCAGGCCGCCCGCGAGCACCACGACCAGCGTCAGGACCGCGCACGCGCGGACCGCCGTGTCCGCGCGTGCGCGGGTCGTCTGCGAGTACGTCCGCCGCGTCTCGAGCGCCGCGCCGAGCGCCACCGCCAGCCCCACGGCGACCGCCGCCAGGAACATCGCCGACACGGCGCCGTGCGCCGCCGCCGGCGTCGCCTGGCCGGCGTGCAGGTGATCGCCCACCCGCAGCACCGCTGGGGCAGCCGCGGCAATGCCCAATGCGACGGGCACCAGCAGGGCGAACGTGCGCGTGCGCCCGGGGAGCAGCGCGAACACCAGCACGAGCATCACCGGTGTCGCATACAGCGAGCCGCGGCTCTGGCTGAGCAGCGCCACCTCCGCCAGCAGCACCGCCCCGCCGGCCAGCAACCCGCGCAGCGCCCACGGCAGGCGCGGGCCGCGCGCCAGCAGCACCGCCGGCCAGAACGCCATCAGCCACTGCGCCGCGTTCGCGTTCGCGTACCCGCTCGGGTACACCAGGCGCCCGCCCGGGATCAGCGTCTGCAGGCTCCCCACGCCGGCGGCGCGGACGTGCAGCGCGGTGAACGCCGCGAGGGCGATCAGGGCGAGCGTCCAGCCCACCACCAGCAGCGCCGCGGTCACGCCCCGCTGGCGCCAGCACGCGAACAGGGCGAACACCAGCAGGTACAGGAGCGTGCGGTCGGCCCCTTCCCACGCGTCGCCCGGAACCGCCGCCCACAGGATCGACAGGAAGCTGAGCGCCGTGTACGCCGCCAGCGCCGCCAGCGCCACCCGCACCGTCACCGGGACCTCCGCCAGCCGCACGCGCACGATCCCCAGCGTCATCCCCAGCAGCGCCAGCACGATCAGCCCGCCGGGCGCCCAGTGCGTCACCGGGTAGCCCGCCTGGCTGGTGGCCCACACGACGAACAGCGCCAGCGCCGCCAGCGCCGGCACCGTCGCCGGCGCCTCGCGCAGCGACGCCGTGAGCTTCGCTGTCATCGCGTTCACAATAATCCCCGACGTGGAGGACTCCGCCAGCCTCGTTCGCTTCTACGACGAGGCCTACAGCCACGGACCCGCCGAGGCGGCCGTGTACGCCCGCTGGCGTGCGCTCGGCGCGGTGGGCAAGGCCAACCACGTGATCGCCCTGTGCGACCGGGCACGCGTGGCGGTCACCAGCACGCTCGAGGTGGGCTGCGGCGACGGGGCGCTGCTGTGCGAGCTCCACCGCCGCGGCTTCGGCGGCGCGCTCTCGGGGGTGGAGATCACCGAGGCGGCGGTGGCCATCGCCCGCGAGCGCGAGCAGATCGACACGGTCGAGCTCTACGACGGCCTGCACCTGCCCGCCGCCGACCGCGCCTTCGAGCTGGGCATCCTCTCGCACGTGCTCGAGCACGTCCCGGATCCCGCGGAGCTCCTGCGGGAGGTGGCGCGCGCGTGCCGGGCGGTGGTCGTGGAGGTGCCTCTGGAGGCCAACTGGTCCGCGCGGCGGGCGGTCAAGCGCGAGCATGCGGCCGAGGTCGGGCACCTCCAGCGCCTGGACCGCCGCGCCGCCCGCGCGATCGTCGCCCGCGCCGGGCTCGCCATCGCCGCCGAGCTCGAGGACCCGCTGCCGCTGGAGGTCCATCGCTTCTTCGCCACCGGCGCCCGCGCCCGCGCCACCGCCACCGCCAAGTGGGCCGTCCGGACCGCCCTACATCGCCTCGCCCCGGCCCTGGCCCGGCGGGCGTTCACCGTCCACTACGCGTGTCTTTGCCTGGCGCCGGAGGCGCCGGGCGCCCCGGAGGCGCCGGGCGGGTAGCCGCCGAGAACAGCAGCGACAGCACCCTGCCCATCAGCTCGTCCGGGACCGCCTCCGGATCGGCCAGCTTCTGGCGGGCGATGCCGTCCGCCAGCGCGTCGATCGCCACCGCCAGCTGCTCGGCCGGCAGCGCCAGCTCGAGGTCGAACTCGCGCACGCCGTCCGCGATCAGCTGCGTGAGCACCTGGCGCATCTGCGCGAAGCGCTCGGCCACCTTCGGGCGCACCTGCGGGTCGCGCACCCCGTACGCCCAGAACTCCATGAACAGCAGCAGCAGCTCGGGCTCGCGGTCGATCATCGTCATCCACTGACGGGCGCCGCCCGTGGCGCGCTCGGCGATCGACGCCCACACGCGCACCGCCTCGGCGATCTCGCGCGCGTGCTCGTCGATCTCCCGCTCCATCAGCACCAGGAAGAGGTCCTCCTTGCCGTCGAAGTTCGAGTACAGGGCGCCCGTCGAGAAGCCCGCCTCGGCGGCGATCTCGTCCACCGACGCGCCGTGGAAGCCGCTGCGCGCGAACACGCTCCGGGCCGCCGCCAGCAGGCGATCGCGCGTGTTCGCCCGGCTCTGCTCGCGGGTCATGCGAGACACGCCAGCTTCGCTTCGCGCGCCCGGCGCCGGCACCGCCTGATCGTCGATCCTCATTATTAAATCCTACTTGACAGAGCAAGCGCTACTCCGATAACGTTCGTTATCCAATTCGAACTGCTCGAGCGAGAGGAGCAACGCGTGGCCATCGCGACCAGCCCCACCCCAGCCGACGCCGCCAACCTCGCCAGCCTGCCTGCGGACGCCATCTCCTACACGGACCTGTATGCCCGCTGGGAGCGCGGCAACTGGTCGGCCACCGAGCTCGACTTCACCGAGGACGCCCGCCAGTGGCGCGAGGACTTCACCGAGTTCGAGCGTACCGCCGCCATCTGGAACTACTGCCTGTTCTTCTGGGGCGAGGACGCCGTCGCCGACAACCTGTCCCCGTACATCGACGCCGCCCCCCGCGAGGAGCAGAAGTACTTCCTCGCCACCCAGCAGGTCGACGAGGCCCGACACGCGGTGTTCTTCAAGCGCTTCATGCACGAGGTGTGCGGCATCGGCGACGGCTCCATGACCAGCGGCCTGCAGGCCGTCAAGCCCCAGCTCACCCCGGGCTTCCGCAAGATCTTCGGCCGTCTCGACCGCATGGCCGACGAGCTCCGCGCCGACCACTCCCCCGCCAAACTCGCCGCCGCCGTCACCCTCTACCACATCATCGTCGAGGCCTCCCTCGCCCAGCCCGGGCAGCACTTCATCTGCTCATACCTGGAGAAGCGCGACGCGCTGCCCGCGTTCCGCCAGGGCATGGAGAAGATCGCCGCCGACGAGCAGCGCCACATCGGCTTCGGCGTCAAGCTCCTCGCCGACCTCAAGCGCGAAGACCCCGTCGGCGTGCCCAAGGCCGTCGCCCACCTGCTCCACGACGTCACCCGCTACACCTCCCAGGTGCTCATGCCGCCCGGCTGGGACGAGACCTACATCACCGTCTTCGACTCCACCTTCGACGAGGTCGACCTCGAGGGCTTCAACTCGCTCACCACCAAGCTGCGCTCGGCCGGCATGCCGCTCGAGTCACTCCCCGGGCCCCCCCTCCTGCCCGCCGGCCTCTCGCCCCTGGAGATCTCCCAGCGTGGGCGCGCCCTCGCCCAAGCCGGCGTGCTCGGTGTCCGCGAGGGACCCACCAGGCGCGACCCCGAGACCGTCGCCCTGCTGTTCGACACCGTCCGCCGCCAGGTCAACCCCGACCACGGGCTCGCCCGCGCCACCACCTTCCAGTGGGAGTTCACCGACCCCGACGTCCCCACCTGGCATCTGGTCGTCAACAACGGCTCGAGCACCGTTCAGCAGGGCGAGGCCCCGCGTGCGGACGTCCGTCTGCGCCTGTCATGGCAGGACTGGGTGGACATCGTCGGGCAGCGGCTGGACCCGGCGCGCGCGCTCGTCACAGGGCGCCTGCGCCCGCGGGGGAACCCGCTCGCGCTGTTGCGGCTGGGGAAGGTCTTCCCGCGGGCGTGAGTCGTCGCTCGCGGCCCGCGTGCGGCATTTGTGCCCTGCGTGTGGTGTAGCCAGGTGTGGAATGTGGCCTGGGTGTGTCCGGCGGGATTGTGTTCGCTCTCGTGGAGTTCTGTATGACTTTGGTTATACAGAGTTGATGATGAGGGCTTGAGCGAGCGACGTCGCACCTCGTGCTGCCATCGTGGAGGAGGTTGACCACAAGGCACATTCGGGCCGCACACCTGTCACAGCATCGTGCGCGCCGAGAAGGTACGGTGAACGTGTAGAATCTGCTTGCTGGAACCGTACCGCTGGAGGAGAGAGTCGATGATGCGCAGAGCATCCATTTGCCTTGCCCTGGGCTTGGCGCTGCTGGTCGTTCCGGACGTCGCGTCGGCCGCGCCGACGGTCAAGCTCAGAGGGGAAGCCGTGCCGATCCCGGGTTTCCCCAACACCGGCAACATCCTCGGCGCGGGCGCTGACGTGAAGGTCGAATTGACGATCGAAGGCAGCGAATACTTCGGCTCGCCGCCGCCGGTGATCGGCGTCAACGCCTACCTGCCCAAGGGTGTGGTGCTGCATCCGAGCGGCTTCCCCACCTGCCCTGAAGAAGCGATCCTGAAGGTCGGCCCGAGCGCCTGCCCGAAGGGCTCGTCGGCCGGACCCGTGGGCGCGGCCCTCGGCTATGTGACGTTCGGCGGGGAACGCGTCGAAGAGGGTCTCGAAATCTTCTCCTTCTTCAAAGCCGGTGGCGGCATCCAGTTCTTCGCCGACGGCCACTCGCCGACGTCGATCGAAATCCTCTCCAAGGGCCGCTACATACACCTCCACGGCGCCGCCGGCTACGGCCCCGAGGTCGAAGTCGAAGTGCCGCTCGTGCCCAGCGTCCCCGGCGCGCCGTACGCGTCGGTCAGGACGATCACCGGCAAGTTCGGCGCGGCGATCAAGTCGCACGGGAAGACGATCTACTACGGCCGCGTGCCGACGAAGTGCCACGGCGGCTTCCCGGCGAAGACGGAAGTGATCTTCGCGGAAAACGGTGAACCGTCCAGGCCGGAGCCGGTGACCGCGTACTTCACCGCGCCGTGCCCGCCGCGGAAGTCCTCCCGCTAACCGGGCGAGAACTCGCGCTCGGCCGCGACCGACTCGCTCGGCGAGGACGCCACCCGAGCCTGTGAGTCGCCGCCGGCGGCCGCGCCTCCTTCGGAACCGGAGGGAGCGAGCGCGGGCTGTGCCGAACCAGCGGCGGACGCTCGGGCGGTCCGCCGCGAACTGGCAGCGGAGGCGGTTGTGGCTCCCGCGCTCCCCGGCGCCGGAGCCTGCTCGGGCCCGAACTCGCGGCTGACCCTCGCCGCCGGCGTCAGCGCCGTCGGGGCCGGGCTTCGTGCGGGTGCCCCCACACTCGTGCCGGCCACGTCCGCGGCGGCTGCGTCGAGGTCGTCCGTCGACCGTGACGCCTCGGATGCGCTCGCCCGCGAGCGGGAAGCGGCATGGCGCCCGCGATGGGGCGCGCCCGCACGATGCTCGCCCTGCAGCGCGACGCAGCCGGCCCCCACGCCGAGCGCGAGCAGGCACCCGACCGCGAGCTTGGCGCCGAACGGGCCGGCGCCTACCAGCCAGCCTCCGCCCGCGGCGCCACCCGCGCCCGCGGCGCCGGTCGCCGACACCGCGCCGCCCACCCCCCGGCCCGCCTGCAACCCCGCGCCGCCTCCGCCGCCGGCCGCTCGCACGGCGTGGCCCGCGTGAACACCATCCCCGACGCTCGCGAGGATGGCCGCCGAGACGCCGCCCGAAACGAACACGGGCGGCAGCGCGACCGCCAGGCCGCGGAGCGAGACGACGTACGCGCGGCAGGCGGGACACTGGCTGCTGTGCGCCAGCGCCAGCCGGTGGCGCTCGCCGCGCGGATCGAGCACGCCGTAGGCGAGCGCGCGCATGAGCGAGCCCTGCTCCTCGCACCAGCCACCGTCCCGGATCGTGTGCACGAGGGCGCCCACCTTCCCGGCGACGCCCGGGCGCCCCGGCCCGCGACCCTCCATCAGCTTGCCCATGCGCGCCTCGCTCACGCCCATGCGCGCGGCCGCCTCCGCGCGCGAGAGGCCCTGCAGGTAGCACAGCGCCGCGGCCTCCCGCTCGCGGGCGTCCAGGCGACCGCGCAGCCCCTCGAAAAGTTGGCGCAGACGGGCACGATCATCGAGCTCCTCAGCGAGGTCGCGATCGGCGGCGCCGTCCACGGCGAGCTCCCCGTGCAGGCCGGTGCGAGCGCGAGCGCGATGCTCGTCGAGCGCGCGGCGGTAGGTCACGAGCACGAGCCAGCCGTGGGGGTTGGCGATCTCCTCGCCCTCCAGCAGCTTCATGTACAGGCCCTGCCAGGCCACGCTGTAGCACGCCTCGAGGTCTCCCCGATCGAGGCGCACGCCGCTCGCCCGCAGGCGTCCCCGCACGCTCGCCAGGACCTGGCCCCGGAGCGCCTCGAACTGCTCGCGCAGCGCACGCTCGGCACGGTGGCGGCGCACGCTCAGGGGGCTCATGGGCGAAGACTAGTTGGATCCCACCTGCCTTTTCAATTCGACCATCCGGTCGATCTGGGCGAGGCTCACCTGCCGCATGTCCTCACCGTCTCGCAGTGCCCGGTGCCAGGCGACGACGAGACCGAGCGCGGCATCGAGATCACACGCCGGGCGCCAGTCCAGCTCGCGTTCGGCATCCCTCGAGTCGAGCGCGAGATGATCGGCCTCCGGCGGATTGGCGCGCTCATCGATCCTCCAGCCGAGCTCGCCCTCCCACAGCTCGGCCAGACGCTGCACCACCCATCCGACGGGCTGGGCGTCGGCCTGCCGCGGGCCGAAGTTCCAAGCACGGGACGCCGCGGGCCCGCGCGAGAGCGCCTGCGCCAGCAGCAGGTAGCCGGCGAGCGGGCTCAGCACGTGCTGCCAGGGGCGCACGGCGTGCGGGTTGCGAACCCGCAGCGACCCTCCGCTCTCGACCGCGCGGACCGCGTCAGCGACCAGACGGTCCTCGCCCCAATCGCCTCCGCCGATCACGTTGCCCGCGCGCGCGCTGCCAAGCCATGGCGGGCCCTCCCCCGAGAAGAACGAGCGCCGGTAGGCGCTCGTCACCAGCTCCGCGCACGCCTTCGAGCTCGAATACGGGTCTGAGCCGCCGAGCGAATCGCCCTCCACGAAGGCCCGGACCCCCCCGCCGGGGTTCTCGTAGCACTTGTCGGAGGTGACGACCACCACGGCCCGTACCTCGCCTCCCGCCTGGCGCACGGCCTCCAGGAGGTTCACCGTGCCCATGACGTTGATCGCGAAGGTGCTCAGCGGATCGTGAAGCGAGCGCCTGACCATCGGCTGGGCGGCGAGGTGCAGCACCACCTCCGGTCGCGCACTGGCGAGCGCGTCCCGCAGCGCGCGCTCGTCACGCACGTCCACCTCGTACTCGTCGTGCATGTGCGCGGCCACGCCCGCGAGCTCGTACAGCGACGGACGGGTCGGCACGCCGGGCGCCGCACCGGTCACCTCGGCGCCCAACGCCTGCAACCACAGCGACAGCCACGCCCCCTTGAAGCCCGTGTGGCCGGTCACGAACACGCGCCGCCGCGTCCAGAAGTCAGGATCGATGTGCATCGGGGCGGCTATCTTCACGCAATCCCCGCGCCGCCCGCACGCACCCCCTCCCCCCAGGCCCTGCCCGCGACCCCGGCGCGCGCCGAGGTCCTGGACATCCCGCTGGCCATCTCCGACTACGCGGAGGTGATGGATTGGATGGATGCGGTGATCGCCGCCGGCGGGCGCGCCTCGGTGACGGCGGCGGCGGTGAACCTGGTGATGGCCGCGCGCGAGGATCCCGAGACGATGGCCGCGGTGCTGGGGGCGACCCTCGCCGTGCCCGACGGTCAACCGCTCGTGTGGGCGTTGCACGCGCTCGGCCACGGTCGCGCCACGCGCGTGTACGGCCCCGATCTGATGGCGGGCTTCTGCGCACGCGCGGCGGGGGCGGGCACGCCGATCTATCTCTACGGCGGGCGCACGCCCGAGGCGCTCGCGCTGCTGGAAGGACGCCTGCGCGAGCGGTTCGCCGGCCTGCTCATCGCCGGCGGCTTCTCGCCGCCGTTTCGCGAGCTGAGCGAGCAGGAGCGCGAGCGGGTGGTCGTCGACATCGACGCGTCGGGCGCGGCCGTGGTGTGGGTGGGCATCGGCCAGCCCAAGCAGGAGCGGTGGATGGCGCAGATGCGCCCGCGCCTGGCGGCGCCGCTGCTGGTGGGGGTGGGGGCGGCCTTCGACTTCCACGCGGGCCTGGTCTCGCAGGCGCCCGCCTGGATGCAGCGCAACGGCCTCGAGTGGGTGTACCGGCTTTCGCGCGAGCCGCGCCGCCTGTGGCCGCGCTACGTGCGCTACAACCCGCGTTTCATCGCCGCCTTCGCCGCCCAGTACGTGCGCAACCGGCGGGCGCCCAGCGGGTTGGTGTAACGATGATCCTCCTGCACGAACGCGTGCTGCGCGCCGGCGGCACGCGGGTATCCTCTTGGCTTTGATGGGCACATCGCAGACCATTGCCGACGTCTCCGTCGTCGGCCTCGGCCGGGTTGGTCTGCCGCTTGCCCTGTCGTTCGCCGACCGCGGCCTGCGCGTGATCGGCATCGACAACGACGCCTCGCGGCTGGGCGCCGTGCGCGACGGACGCATGCCGTTCGCGGAGACCGGCGCGCAGGATCTGCTCGCCCGCGTGATGGCCGCCGGGAGAGAGGATGGGGCTCACCCAGCCCGGCTGACCCTGTCCGATCGTGTGGCCGACGCTGCGCAGGCACGGCACATCGTGATCACGCTGGGGACGCCGTCGTTCTCGCACATCGAGATCGACATGCGCGACATCCGCTCCGCGCTGGATGACCTGCTGGGGGTGCTCGCGCCCGGGCACTCGCTGATCCTGCGCTCGACGGTGGCGCCGGGGACCACGGAGTTCGTGGCCGGCTACGTGGCCAAGCACCGGGGCTTTGCCATCGGCGAGGAGCTGATGGTGGCGCACGCCCCCGAGCGCATCGCCGCGGGACGGTTCCTGGAGGAGATAGACACGCTGCCGTGCATCATCGGCGGCGTGGGCCCGCGCTCGGGTGAGGTGGTGGCGGAGCTGTTCGGGGTGTTCGACGCGCCGATCGTGCAGACCACTCCGGTGCAGGCCGAGCTGGCGAAGATCTGGACGAACATCCTGCGCTACACGAACTTCGCGCTGCCCAACCTGCTGATGATGGACTGCGAGCGCTATTCGGCGAACGTGTTCGAGGTGATCGACCTGATCAACCGCGACTACCCGCGCGGCGGCATCGCCCAGCCCGGGTTCACGGCCGGCACGTGCCTGCGCAAGGACTTCACCTTCTCGGAGGAGCGCTCGGCGGCGCCGGGCATGCTGCTGGCGGTCTCGCGCGTGAACGAGTCGGTGCCGCTGTTCCTGCTGGAGGGCGCGAGGCGCCGCCTGGGCTCGCTGGCGAATCGCAAGATCGCGGTGCTGGGCCTGGCGTTCAAGGCCGACACCGACGACGAGCGCGACTCGCTCTCGCACAAGCTGATCCGGCTGCTCGAGCGCGAGCTCGCGGACGTGGCCGTGCACGACCCGCACGTGGCCACGCCGACGGTGTCCTTCGAGGAGGCGATCGACGGGGCGGAGATGGTGGTCGTGGCGAGCAACCACGCCGAGTTCCGCGACCCTGGGGCGCTCGCGGCGATCGCCGCGCGCGCGGCCGGCGACTGCCTCGTGGTGGATCCCTGGAACTGCTGGGGCGCCGGGCAGGTGTTCGCCTATGCCTCCGAGCTGATCGAGCTGCGGGCAACCGATCACACGCGCGGATGAGTCGCGTCCTGGTCACCGGCGGCGCGGGCACCATCGGCACGGCGGTCGTGCGCCGACTGCTCGCCGACCCGGCCTACGAGGTGCGGGTGTCCGACCAGCGCACCGCTCCCCAGTGGATGCGGGAGGGCTGCGAGGTGCACACCGGCGATCTGCGCTCGCCGGCGCAGGCGCGGGCGGCCACCCGGGGGTGCAGCCACGTGATCCATCTGGCGGCGATCGTGGGCGGCATCGCCAACTTCCACAAGCTCCCGCACACGCTCACCGAGGTCAACAACGCGCTCTACAACGCGGTCGTGCGCGCGGCCCTCGATCTCGAGGTCGAGCGCTTCGTGTACGTGTCCTCCTCCATGGTGTTCGAGCGGGCCGAGCTGTTTCCCACGCCGGAGGACTACCTGGCACAGTGCCCCGTGCCCGAGTCCGCGTACGGCTTCTCCAAGCTCACCGGCGAGGTGTACTGCCGCGCCGCGCACGACGAGCACGGGCTCCCGTACACCATCTGCCGCCCCTTCAACGCGTACGGCCCGGGTGAGGTGCCGGATCCCGAGCCCGGCATCGCCCACGCCGTGCCCGACCTGATCGAGAAGGTGCTCTCCGGGCAGCGGCCGCTGCAGATCTTCGGCTCGGGCGAGCAGACCCGCACGCTCACCCACGTGGACGACATCGCCGACGGGGTCGTCACCGCCATGAGCTCGCCCGCGGGGCTGAACGAGGACTTCAACATCTCCGCCTCGCGCGAGCTCACGATCGCCGAGATCGCCCGCATCGTGTGGGAGACATGCGGCGAGGATCCGGAGGCGTTCGAGCTCGAGCACCTGCCCACGTTCACCGTCGACGTGCAGCGCCGCTGGCCGTCGGTGGAGAAGGCCAAGCGGCTGCTGGGCTGGGAGGCGCAGATCGAGGTGGAGGACGGGATCGCCGCCACGGTGCGCTGGCTGCGCGAGCGCCGAGCCGGCGACTCGGCCCGGCAGGCGCATGACGCGCCGGTGCCCGCGGCAGCAGGCGCGCGGGCCGCTTCGTGAGCCACCGGCCCGCGCCCGCGCCCTCGCCCCATCGCCGCCGGCCGCTAGGCTCCCGCCCGCGATGACCGACCGACGTTCAGCATTGATCACCGGCGTAACCGGCCAGGACGGCTCCTACCTGGCGGAGCTGCTGCTCGAGAAGGGCTACGACGTCCATGGCATGGTGCGCCGCGCGTCCACCGAGAAGTTCGAGCGCATCGAGCACATCCGCGATCGCCTCACCCTGCACCAGGGCGACCTGCTCGACCAGCGCTCGCTCGTGGATGCGCTGCGCGCGTCCAAACCGGCGGAGATCTACAACCTCGCGGCGATGTCCTTCGTGGCAGTCTCCTGGATCCAGCCGACGCTCACCGCGGAGTTCACCGGTACCGGCGTGACGCGCATGCTCGAGGCGATGCGCGAAGTGTGTCCCGACGCGCGCTTCTACCAGGCCTCGTCGAGCGAGATGTTCGGCAAGGTGCTCGAGGTCCCGCAGACGGAGACAACGCCGTTCTACCCCCGTTCACCTTATGGTGTGGCTAAGGCGTACGGGCACTTTATCACCGTTAATTATCGCGAGTCATACAATCTTCACGCCACGTCGGGAATACTTTTTAATCATGAGAGCCAACGCCGTGGCCTGGAGTTCGTCACCCGCAAGATCACCTGGCACGCGGCCGCGATCAAGCACGGCCTGCAGAAGGAGCTGCGCCTCGGCAACCTCGACGCCGAACGCGACTGGGGCTACGCGAAGGACTACGTCGAGGCGATGTGGCTGATGCTCCAGCGGGACACCCCAGAGGACTACGTGATCGCGACCGGGAAAGCCCACTCGGTGCGCGAATGCTGCGAGGCGGCCTTCGACGAGGCGGGGCTGGGCGACTTCGAGCAGTACGTGACGATCGATCCGGCGTTCGTGCGCCCGGCGGAGGTCGATCACCTGATCGGAGACGCGGGCAAGGCCGAGCGCGACCTCGGCTGGAAGCCCGGGACGAGCTTCGAGGAGCTGATCCGGCTGATGACGCGCGCGGACCTCGAGCTGCTCGCCCCGCGCTGAGCACCGTGGGCGTACCGCTGTTCGACACCTCGACCCCGGTGCTCGGCCTGCGCGAGGAGCTACGCGGGGCGGTCGACCGGGTGCTCGAGTCCGGACGCTACATCCTGGGTCCTGAGGTGGACGCGTTCGAGCGGGAGTTCGCCGACTACTGCAGCACCGCCCATGCGGTCGGGGTGGCGAACGGCACGGACGCGATCACGATCGCGCTTCGGGCGATGGGGGTGGGGCCGGGCGACGAGGTGGTGGTGCCGTCGTTCACCTTCTACGCCTCCGCAGAGGCGATCCCGCCGACGGGAGCCACGCCAGTGTTCTGCGACATAGATCCGGAGACCTACTGCATCAACGATGAGACGGTCCGCGCTGTGCTGACCCCGCGTACGCGAGCGATCATCGCCGTGCATCTGTTCGGCAACGTAGCTCCGGTCGCGCAGATAGAGGCGCTGGGCGTGCCGGTGCTCGAGGACGCGGCCCAGGCCGCGGGGTCCCTGGCCGGCGAGGACGGGCGGCCGGGGGCGCTCGGCACGGCGGCCACGTTCTCGTTCTTCCCGTCCAAGAACCTCGCGTGCTTCGGCGACGGGGGCATGATCACCACCAGCGATCAGCAGATCGCCGAACGGGCCCGCACGCTGCGCTTCCACGGCTCCCGCGACAAGGTCACCTACGAGCAGGTCGGCTACAACTCGCGGCTGGACGAGCTCCAGGCGGCGATGCTGCGCGTCCAACTGCCGCACCTGGACACCTGGGCCGACGGCCGCAGACGGGCGGGACGCCACTACGAGGAGGCTGGGTTGGGCGATCTCGTGGCCCTGCCCCGCCCGAGCGCCGGCGCCTCGCCCGCATGGCATCTGTACGTGGTGGGCGACCAGCAGGTGGAGCGCCTGGAAGCGTCGCTCGCCGCCGCGGGCGTCGGCTACAAGGCCTACTACCGCATCCCCGTGCACCGCCAGGTCTCGATGCGCGAGTGGGGCGCCGGCGTGGAGCTGCCGGCCACCGAGCACGCGGCCCGCACGCACCTGGCGATCCCCATGAGCCCGGTGCTCACGCGCGAGCAGGTGGAAGAGGTCGTCGCCGCCGCGCGCTCGGCGCTCGTCTAGACACATCTAGACGGCCGAGAGGCAAGCGAGGCTGACGCAGCCTCGCGCCGCCTATCGGCCGTCTAGCGCCAGCGCTCGAGCAGGTCCTCCTCACCCACCTCGCGCACGAAGCGCGCGGGAACGCCCATCACCACCGCCCGCGCCGGGACGTCGCGGGTGACGACGGAGCCGGCGGCGACGAAGGCCTCCTCGCCGACCTCCACCCCCGGAGTCAGGACCGCGCCCCCGCCCACGCGACAGGCGCGGCGCAGGATCGCGCCGCGAATGGCCGCCTCGAGTCCGTGACGGGCCATGGTGTCGTCGTTGGTGGTGAGGACGCCGGGCCCCACGAACACGTCGTCCTCGATCACCGTGAACGCCGTGAGGTACACGTTCGTCTGGACGCGCACGCGGTCGCCCACCTGCACGTCGTTGTCGACGACGCTGCCCCGCCCGATCACCGATCCCCGGCCGATGCTCGAGCGCTCGCGCACGAACGTCTGGTCGCCGAGGATCGCCTCCTCGCCGATGCGCGCTCCGGCGAACACCACCGCGCCTGTGCCCACGCTGACCCGCGCGCCCAGCTCGAGCGCCGGTACCTCGCCGCCGGCGCTCGAATGGCGGGCAAGCCGGGGACGCTTGCCCAGCACCGCGTGATCCTCGATCGCGCATGCCTCACCGATAACCGTCCCCGCATGTACGACCACGTAGGCGCCGAAGGACACGCCCGCGCCGACGCGCACTCCGTCCGCGAGCAGCGGTCCGGCAGCGCTGGCGCCGGCGGCGCTCACGCCGGCGGGGCCATGCCCGCGATCGCTCGCGTGGGCGTCCGCGGAACGCCCACCTACAGGCGCACGACGTTGGGCGTGCTCGAGCCGCGCATGACTCCGCGCAGGTCCACCACCACACGCGCCCGCTGCGCGCACAGCGCGTGGTCCACGTCCGGGTGCGCGGTGACGATGAGCGCGAGGTCGGCATCGGTGACGGCGTCCTCGAGGGGCGTGCTCGTGAGGCCGAACTCGGGGAGCGCGGGCACGTGCGGGTCGTGGTAGAGCACGTCGGCGCCGAGATCTTTGAGGATGGCGATGACCTTCAGGGCGGGCGACTCGCGCATGTCTCCCACGCCCGGCTTGTAGCTGACGCCCACCACCGCCACGCGGGCGCCCTTCACCGACATGCCGCAGTCGTTGAGCGCCCGCTGCGCCTTTGCCACGCAGTGATAGGGCATCTGCTGGTTGACCTTGCCGGCGAGCTCGATGAACTCGGTGGTCATATCGAACTCCCGCGCACGCCAGCTCAGGTAGAACGGATCCACCGGCATGCAGTGGCCGCCCATCCCCGGCCCCGGCTCGAAGCGCATGAACCCGTACGGCTTGGTGGACGCGGCGTCCACCACCTCCCAGATGTCGATGCCCATGCGGTCGGTGAGCATCGCCAGTTCGTTCACCAGTGCGATGTTCACCGAGCGGAAGATGTTCTCCAGCAGCTTCGTCAGCTCGGCGGCCTCCGGGCTCGATACGAGCACCACGCGGTCGCACACCAGCCCGTACAGCTCCCGCGCGCGCTCGGCGCAGGCCGGGGTGAGCCCGCCGACAACCTTGGGGACCGTGCGCAGCGTGAAGTCCGTTCGCCCCGGGTCGACCCGCTCGGGCGAGAACGCGAGGCTGAAGTCCTTGCCCGCCGCCAGGCCGGACTCCTCGAGCAGCGGCGCCACGCGGTCGCGGGTGGTACCGGGATAGGTGGTCGACTCGAGCACCACCAACTGGTCGGCCTGGAGCACGCCCGCGAGCGCCCGCGTCGAGTCGATCAGCGGACCCAGGTCCGGCTCGCGGTTGGGCGTGAGCGGCGTCGGCACACAGACCAGCACCGCATCCACCTTCGCCAGCCGCGCGTAGCGCGTGTCCGCGTGGATACGGTCCATGACCTCCTTCAGCGCCTCCGAGGAGACATCCTCTATGTAGGACTCCCCGGCCTGGATCGCCGCGATCTTGCGCGCGTCCACGTCGACGGCCACCACCTCGCAGCCCTCCTGCGCGAAAGCCACCGCCAGCGGCAAGCCCACATATCCCAGCCCTATGACGCCCACCGAGGTCATCCAGGTCGGCAGTGTAGGTGCTTGTCGAGACGAGCCCGCTCCCGCCGGCGCTGCTCGCCAGGGCGGTGACCGCGCACGGCGCCGGGCCAGCGACGCTCAGGAGGCCGCGCCCACGGCCCGCAGCGAGCCCAGGTCGGCCCGCACCATCCGCTGCACCAGTTCCTCGAAGCCGAGCCGCGGCTCCCATCCGAGCTGCGCGCGCGCCTTGCTCGCATCCCCCACGCTCGGCGTGCTCTCTGCCGGACGCACCAGCGATCGATCGATGCGCACGTAGGGCTCGGGGTCCAGGCCCACGCACGCGAATGCCGCCTGCACGAGCTCGGCAACAGTGTGGGGCACGCCGCTGGCGAGGACGTAGTCGTCGGGGCGCTCCTGCTGGAGCATCAGCCACGCCCCGTGCATGATGTCCCCGGCGAACGACCAGTCGCGCACGGCGTCCAGCGAGCCGAGCGTCAGCTCCTGCTGGAGCCCGAGGCTGATCGCTGCAGCGCCGCGCGTCACCCGGCGCGTGACGAACTGCTCGGGCCTGCGCTCGGACTCGTGGTTGAAGGTGATGCCCGAGCTGGCATGCACGCCGTCGTGGGCACGCAGCGCACCCACGAGCTGGTGTGCGGCGAGCTTGGCGATCGCATACGGGTTGCTCGGCCGGCACGGCGTGTCCTCGCGCTGCGGGCTTTCGGGCGCGTCCCCGAAGATCGCGCCGGAGGCCGACACGAACACCCTCGTCTCCCTGTCGATGTCTCGCACCGCCTCCAGGATCGACGCACACGAGCCCACGATCGCGCGCGTGCTCTCCCCCGGGTGCTGCCACGACAGCGGCACGAACGACGGCGCCGCCAGGTGGTAGATCTCGTGCGGACGCACCTGCTCGATCGCCGCCCGCAGCGTGTCCGGCTCGAGCAGGTCACCCGCCACGATCTGGACGCGCGCGCGCAGATGCTCGCTGCAGCCGAGCAACCCTCCGGGCTCCTCCTTGACCAGGCCGGCCACCGAGTACCCCCGCTCCAGCAGCAGTTCGGCCAGGAACGAGCCGTCCTGGCCGGTCAAGCCCGTGATCAGGGCGCTGCGAGCGGTTGACACGCGCGCAGCTTAAGGCTTCGCGGCGCCCCCCACGCACCCGTCGTACACGCCCGCCAGTCCCTGCGCCACAACCTCCGGCGCACACATAGCGCGGACCCGCGCGCGGCCTCGCTCGCCCGCCTGCCGATCGCCGGCCAGGCGCGCGATCGCGGCGGCCAGCGCGCTGGCATCGCCCGGGGGCACGAGCGCCGCGCCGTCAACTAGCTCGGGGAGCGCTCCCACGCGGCTCGCAACCAGCGGCAGCCCCGCCGCCATCGCCTCTGCGGCCGCCAACCCGAACGACTCGCCCGAGCGCGACGGTACGAGCGCGATCGCCGCGCCCGCGCGCAGCCTCGCCAGCTCGCCGTCGTCGACCCGACCGGCGAAGCGAACGGCACCCTCGCCCGCCCGCTCGACCAAGCTCGCGCGCTCGGGCCCGTCGCCGGCGATGACAAGGGGCATGCCCGCGATCCGGCAGGCGTCGATCGCGACGTCCACGCCCTTCTCCGGCGAGAGGCGGGTGACGAGCAGCGCGTATGCCCCGCCAGCGGGGGCCGTTGACGACCCTCCCCCTCCGCTCGGCCCACCATCCAGGGGGCGCAGCGGCGGGGCGAGCACGTGGACCCGCTCCCACGGCAGCGGTGCGCCCAGCTCGCGCAGGCGCTCGCGGGCGAACGCGCTGGGGACGATGACCGCATCCGCCTGCTCCACCAGGCGCCGTTGCCACAGCGCCAGCGAGGCCCCGTACGCGAGCGCCTCCGGCAGGTTGCCACGACAGTTCATCCGCACCCCCGGGAGCGTGTCGCGGGCGTGACAGCGAGTGCACTCGGCCCCCCGCGTGTAACACACCCCGATGGCGCACACCAGGCGATACTGGTGCAGGTGCAGCACCACCCGCGCGCCCGCCGCCCGCGCGGCGGCCAGGGCCCGCCAGCCGAGCGTCGGCTGGAGGTTGTGGGCGTGAACGATGCGCGCACCGCTCAGGCGCACCGCGCTGGCCACTTCGCGCGGCTCGAGCCCGCCGCGCAACAACCCGAGCGCCGCCTGGGCACGCCCGACGCCCGCTGAGTCGCGTGCGAGCAGCTCCGCGGGCTCGTCCAGGTGCTCGCGCACGAGCCACAGCAGATCTTCGACGGCGCGCTCCTCGCCCCCGGTGGTGCGATAGCGGTTGTGCATGAACAGGACCATCCAGGCGTCAAACCTAGACTCTCTGGAAGCCATGGCTCCCTCAGCCTCGATCGTCATTCCCACGCGCGAGCGCCTGCCCTACCTGCAGGGCGCGCTCAGCTCGATCGCTCCCGAGGCGGCGCGGGCCGGGGCGGAGGTGCTGGTGGTGGACGACGCCGGCGATTCGCGCGAGGCCCGAGCGCTCGCGGAGCGCTTCGGCGCCCGTTACGAGCCCCATCCACGTCCGCTCGGCCTGAACGTCGCCCGCAACACCGGCGTCTCGCGTTCCGCGGGGCCGCTCGTGGTGTTCGTCGACGACGACGTCCGTGTGAGCGCGGGCTGGCTCGAGGCGCTGCTGCGGGCCGCCCGCGAGCATCCGCACACCGACGTGTTCACCGGCCCCATCAAAGCCCGTCTCGAGGGCCCGGCGCCGCGCGGCTGCGGGCGCGAGCACCCGGCGGTCACGACGCTCGAGCTCGGCTCGAGCGACACCGACGCTCGCTACGCGTGGGGCGCCAACATGGCGATCCGGCGCAGCGCGCTCGAGCGCGTGGGCCCGTTCGACGTATCGCTCGAGCACGGCGGCGACGAGCAGGAGTGGCAGGAACGCCTGCGCGCGCAAGCACCCGGCGCAACCGTCCTGTACGTCGCCGCCGCGGCGGTCGAGCACCTGCGTGTCGGCGCCGACACGCGCCTGCGCTCGCTCGCGCGGGGCGCATACGTGCGCGGCCGCGCGGCCAGGCGCTTCGACGCCCGGCGCGGCGAGGCGCCGTCGCTGTCCCGCGAGCTGGTCACGCTCGCCGGGTGCGCCGGGCACGTGGTGCGCAGGCGCTGTCCGGCGGGCTCAACGATGGTGGCCCACAGCGCCGGGCGCATGCGCGAGGCGCTGCGCGACCGCGCCGGCGCGAGCGCACCCTCGGGCGCGAGCGCGCGCCCCGAGGAGGCCGAGGACTTCCTGTCGGGCACGAGCGGGACGGTCGGCGGCGTGGACGCCCTGCGGCGCGGAGCCAGTGACGCGGCGGTCAACGCATGGGAGACGCTCAGCGCCCGGCGACTGCGGCTCGGACTGGCCGCGCGCCACGCCCCCCCGCTGCGGCGTGTGCTCGCGCTGGCCGTGCAGCGGCCGGAGCACCGCGCGCTGGCCCAGGCGATCGACGCGGAGCTGTTGCGCTCGCGCCACGACGTCGAGCTGCACACGTGCCCGTCGGGTGGCCGCGGCAAGTTCGAGAACCTCAACGCCCTGCTCGCCGAGCATCCGGCCGACGGCCATGACTGGCTGCTCGTACTCGACGACGACGTCGAGCTCCCGAGCGGCTTCCTCGACCGCTTTCTGTTCCTGTGCGAGCGCTTCTCGCTGTCGCTCGCCCAGCCCGCCCACCGGTTGCGCTCGCACGCAGCCTGGCCGGTCACGCGGCGGCACCCGGGCAGCGTGGTGCGCGAGACGGCGTTCGTGGAGATCGGTCCCGTGACCGCCTTCGCCGCCCGCACCTTCCCGGTGCTCCTGCCCTTTCCCGAGCTGCGCATGGGTTGGGGCCTGGACGTCCACTGGGCGGCGCTCGCACGCGAGCACGCCTGGCGCTGCGGGATCGTCGACGCCGTCTCCATCCGTCACCTCGCCGCCCCCGCAGCGGCCGCATACGGTCACGCGGACGCGGTCGCCGAGGCACGCTCGTTTCTCGCCGAGCATCCCTACCTGAGCGCGAGCGAGGCCGGGCGCACGCTAACGACCCACCGCGGCTGGTGAGCGCCGCGATCCGGGAGCCGCGGGTGGCTGTCGTGGCCGAGTTCTACCCGAGCCGGCGCGACCCCGTGCTCGGCGTGTGGGCGCACCGCCAGGCACTGGCGGCGCGCGACGCGGGCGCACGGGTGCACGTCCTCGTGCTCCACCGTCTGGTGCCACCGCGGGCATCCCTGGCGGCCGGGCCGGGCAGCGCCGGACGCGCGCTGGCCGGGCTCGTGCGCGAGCCCCGCACGCAGGTTCGGGATGGCCTGCCGGTCACCTATGTCCCGTATGTCTCGCCGCCGCGCGAGCGCTCGTACGCGAGCTGGGGAGCGTGGGCCGCGCCGGCGCTCGGCCTGGCCTTGCGCTCGCTCGCGCGCTCCTTCCCCTTCGAGTTGATCCACGCCCACAACGCCGTGCCCGCCGGCGACGCGGTGCGCCGGGCGGGCCTGGGGCGGCCCCTGATCGTGTCGGTCCACGGCGGCGACGTGTTCCACACGGCCGGGCAGGCGCCCGCGGGCGCGAGCGCCGTGGCGCGAGCGCTCGGCGCGGCGGAGCTCGTGCTCGCCAACAGCCAGGGCATCGCCGAGCTCGCGCGGGCGTGCGGAGCCGGCGAGACGCGCGTGGTGCACCTCGGCACCGATCTACCCTCCTCCCGACACCGCCCGCGGGGTGACGCTCGCGACGGCGCGGGACGGACGGGGACGCCACGTGCGGTCGGGATACCGGCGCCGAACCCACTGACGGCCCCGGCACGCGTGGGCGAGCATCCGACGCTCGTCACCGTCGCTCATCTGGTCGCTCGCAAGCGCCACGCGGACGTGCTGCGAGCGCTGGCAGTGCTCGACCAGCGCCACCCCACGCTGCGCTACGCCGTGATCGGGGACGGCCCCGAGCGGATCGCCCTGGAAGGGCTCGCGGTGCGCCTGGGCGTGGCCGCTCGGGTCGACTTCCACGGACAGCTGGCGCCTCACGACGCGATCGAGCTGGCCCGCCGGTGCACGCTGTTCGTGATGCCCTCCACCGAGGAGGCCTTCGGTGTGGCCTACGTCGAGGCGATGGCCGCAGGGGTCCCAGCGATCGGCTGCCGCGGGGAGCCCGGGCCGGAGGAGATCGCGGCAGCAGGCGATGGCTTCCTGCTGGTCCCGCCGGGTGACATCGAGCGCCTCACGCAGCGCATCGACGAGCTCCTCTCAGACAGGCATCGCCTGCGCGAGGCCGGCCAGCGCGCCCGCGCGACCGTAGCCGCCAACTTCACGTGGGAGGGCTGCGGCGAGCAGACGCGCGCCGCATACGAGGACGTGATCGCGCGATACCGCACGCCGGCGTGAGAGCGACGCGCGTGTGAAGCCCGTCCTGTTCGTCACCGGCCACGCCCCCGCCTATCGCGTGGGGGCGCTCGCGCGCCTGCACGAGCGCGAGCAGATCGAGCTCGCGCTGTTCGGGGGGCGCTCCACCCACGGCGGCGGGGGCACCCCGTCGGAGCTGCCGTTCCCGCACGTGCGCGTGCGCCCTAACGAGCTGGCGTCGCTCGCCGCCAGCGGACGCTACCGCGCGGTCGTGTGCCCGACCGGCGGGCGCCTGGCGCCGCTGGCCACATGGGCGGGAGCCCGCCGCGGCCGTGTGCCGCTGATCCTGTGGGCATCGTTGTGGGCGCACCCGCGTAGCGCCGCCCACGCGCTCACCTACCTGCCCCTGCGGCGGCTGTACCGCGCGGCCGACGCGCTCGTCACGTACGGGCCGCACGTCAGCGCCTACGTGAGTGCGCGTGGAGCCCACAACGTGTACGTGGCTCCCCAGTCGGTCGACAACGACTTCTGGCGCGCGGACGGGCTGCTCGGCGCTCCGAGCGATCCGCGGTGGCCCGCCCGGGCGGGCGTGAGGTTCCTGTTCGTGGGCCGCCCGGCTGCCGAGAAGGGCGTGGACGTGCTGCTCGACGCGTGGGGCCTCGCGGGGCTTGGCCCCGCCGATGCCGCGCTCGTGCTCGCCGGCGTCGATCACCCGCCCGGCACGGTGGGGCGCGATGCGCCCGACGCGGCCGTCGCCTGCCTCGGCCGGCTCGAGCCGCAGGAGCTGCGCGACGTGTACGCCGCCTGTCAAGTGCTGATCGTGCCCTCGGTGCCCACCCGCACCTTTCTGGAGCCCTGGGGGTTGGTTGTCAACGAGGCCATGAACCGGGGACTCGCCGTGATCGCCACAGACGCCGTGGGCGCCGCCGCGGGCGGGCTGGTGCGCGACGCCCGCAACGGGCTGATCGTCCCCGCCGGCGACAGCCTCGCCCTCGCCGACGCGATCGGGCGGCTGGCCGGCGACGCCGCCCTGCGCACGCGCCTGGGCGCCGCCGGGGCACAGGACGTGCTCGCTTTCAGCCACGACGCCTGGGCGGAGGGTTTCTCCCGGGCGCTGTCCAGCCTCGGCCTCTCCCGGGCACGTTGGTAGCGTTCGGCCGGTCAGCCATGAGCCTCGCCCGCCTGCAGAGACGATCGGCCGCCCGCTCGAGCACACGGCCGACCGGCACCCGCACAGGGATGCTGATCGCGGTGATCGCGAGCGCGTTGCTCGTCCTCGCCCCGGCCGCGCGAGCGGATATCGGCGAAACGATCATCCTGCGGTGCACCCACAACGAATCGCTGAGCGGCTTCAGCCAGAACGACTACCGCAAGGCGCTGGGCGAGCTGAGCGCCGACACCGAAGAGTACAGCGACTGCTCCTCGCGAATCCGCGAAGCCCAGCTCGCGGCCGCGGCGGCCGGCCACGGCGGCGGCGGCGCGACCCCGAGCAGCGGCACGCCCGTGGCGATCGCCGCCACGCCGGCCCAGCGGCACTCGATCGAACACGCGGAGCGGGCGGGCTCCGAACCGGTCAAGCTGGGCAGCGGCCAGGTCATTCACCCAGGGGTCGTACACGTGGATGTCGCCTCCGCGTTCAGCTCCCTGCCCACCCCCGTGCTCGCCCTCCTCGCGTTCCTGCTGGCCGGCCTGCTGGTGATGGCCGGCGGACAGCTGCGCAAGCGTGTCCGTGGCCGCTCCGACTGAGCTCGCGCCCGCGGCCGGGGCCACGGATGCTCCGGCGCCGCTCGGGCGCCGCCGGGAGCGCCCGGCGCGGCCTCCCCGTGGCGCCGGCGCCCGTTCGCGGCTGTGGTGGCCCACGCTCCTGATCGCCGGGATCTTCTGCTGGATCGCCTTCTACGCCAAAGGGGGGCTGAATCTCGGCTCGATGACCACCACCGAGATCGTGCTCACGCTGGGGGCGGGCGTGGTGATCGCTGTATGCATTCTGCAGGCGCCCGCCCGCGGACACGTGTACGGGCTGTGGCCGGCCGCGCTGCTGCTGGCGTTCGCGGCGCTGACCACGGTGTCGATCGTGTGGTCGGTGCAACCCGACCACAGCTGGCAGGACTCCGGAAGGATGCTCGCGTACACGGGCGTGTTCGCCGCCGGCGTGGCGCTCGTACGCGTGCTCCCCACACGCTGGCCCGCGGTCCTCGGCGGGCTGACGCTGGCGGCGGTCCTCGTGTGCGGCTACGCGCTGCTGAGCAAGGTCTTCCCCGGAAGCCTCGACCCCGCCAACATGTTCGCCCGCGTCAACGAACCGTACGGGTACTGGAACGCAGTCGGCCTGAGCGCCGCCATGGGGGTGATCTGCTGCCTGTGGCTGGGGGCGCGCCGCAGCGGTCACGCCCTGCTGCGCGCGCTCGCATACCCGGCCATGGGTCTGCTGCTGTTGACGCTCGTGCTGGCGTACTCGCGCGGGGCTCTGGCGGCGCTGGCCGTGGGGCTCGTGCTGTGGTTCTGCATGATGCCACTGCGGCTGCGCAGCGCCGCACTGCTGATCGTCGGCGCACTGGGGGCCCTGGCGGTGGTGGCGTGGGACTTCTCCACGCACGCCCTCAGCTCGGAAGACGTGGCGCTCGTCGAACGCACGAGCGCGGGCCATCAGCTCGGCGCGCTGGTGGTGGCGATGCTCGCGGCGCTCACCATCGCCGGCGTCGCCATCGGCTTTCTGACCGCCCGCCGTGCACCCTCGCCGCTCGCGCGCAGGCGTGCCGGCACGGCCCTGCTGGTGGCGGTGGGGCTCGCGATCCTGGCGTTCGGCGCGGCGCTCGCACACAGCCAGCGCGGCTTCACCGGCACCATCTCACACGACCTCCACGCGCTCACCAGCCCCAGCGCCAAACCGCCGCCCAACACGCCCGGGCGGCTGACGGCCGTGGCGAGCGAGCGCGCCCGCTACTGGAAGGAGGCCCTGCAGGTCTTCGAAGCGCACCCCGCGCTCGGTGCCGGCGCCGAAGGGTACGCCACGGCGCACCTGCGCTACGAAACCCAGACGCTCGAAGTCAGGCACGCCCACGGCTTCATCGTGCAGACGCTCGCCGACCTCGGCATCGTGGGCCTGGTCCTCGCGCTCGCGCTGCTGTTCACGTGGATGGCCGCCGCCGGACGCGCGACGCACCCGTTCAATCGCCGCTGGACACGCTGGCGCGCGTGGCTGGAGATCCGCTCGGGCGGGGGGCCGGGCTGGAAGCGCCTGCACGAGCGCGAGCTCACCACCTACAGCCCCGAGCGGATCGGCCTGCTCAGCATGCTCTGCCTGGTCGTCACCTTCGGCGCCCATTCGCTCGTGGACTGGACCTGGTACGTGCCGGGTGACGCCTGCGTGGCGCTGCTTTGCGCCGGCTGGCTCGCCGGCCGCGGGCCACTGAACAACGCGAGCGCGCACGAACTCGCGCGAGGGCCGCGCACGAGCTACGTGCGGGCGTGCCTGGTCGGCGTGGTGATCGTGGGGGCGGTGCTGGCCGCGTGGTCGCAGTGGCAGCCACAGCGCTCGGAAAGCGCCCGCCAGCAAGCGCTCGCGCTGCTGGAACGCGACCCGCGCGCCGCGCTCGCGGCCGCCAACAGCGCCGTGTCGCGCGATCCCCTGTCGGTCGAAGCGCTGTTCACGCTGTCCGCCGTCCAGCAGGTGTCCGGCGAGCCCGCGCTCGCCCGTGCGACGCTCGAACGAGCGGTGCGCCTGCAGCCGTCCAATGCGCAGACGTGGTTGACGCTCGGGCGCTATCAGCTCACGCGCGAACCGCGCACCGCGGTCAAAGCGCTGCAGGCGGCGATCTACCTCGACCCCCAGTTGGTCTCCCCCGAAGCGCTCGCCGGGGGGCAGCGGGAAGCGGTCGAAGTCCACAACGACTACATCCAGGCGCTGGAAGCGAGCGCGCGGCTCAAAAGCGCGAGCGCACTGCGCTCGCCAGCAACAGCCGGCGCGCGCCGGGCGGCCCGGCGGCGGTCACGACTTCGATCGACTCGAAGCCGAACCGGCCGATCAGCGCCGTGAGCGTCCCACGGCTGTAGAAGCGCAGGTGATCGCCCGTCGGGTCGAAGTGCTCGGCGAACGCCTGCTCCGACAGTGCCAGGCGTGCCCGCGCCAGACGCCCGTGAGCGGGTGTGCTCAACAGCAGGGTCCCACCGGAACGCAACACGCGGCGCACTTCCGACAGCCACGCGGCCGTGTCGGCCACGTGCTCGATCACCTCCCCCGCCCACACCGCGTCGAAGCTCGCGTCCTCGAGCTCCCAGCCCCCGGCGAGGTCCACCAGGCGCAGGTCGAGCTCCGGGTCTCGCGCCCGTGCGCGTCGGAGCGGCTCCTCGGCCACGTCCACTCCCACCACGCGGGCGCCCGCCCGTGCGAGCTCGGCCGTGAAGCGACCCTCACCGCAGCCGACATCGAGGACGCGCTCGCCGTCCCGCACCCGCCCGAGCAGATAGCGCTTTCGCAGCGCGAAGTCGGATGGCTCGAGTCCCTCTGGGAGCTGCTGCCAGAGGGACTCGTAGTACGCGCGCGAGGGCATCACCAGCGGAGGCTAGAGCGCCGGCCTGTCGAGCGAGCACGCTCCAGCGCTCCCCGCCGGTTGCCCAATCGTGCACCAAGGCTGTCATCGCTGTCCAACCGTGGGCAAAGCGATTAGTGTTGGCCACGATGCACTCTCCGGGAGATCGCGTGACGGCGAGAGACTGAGCGTGAGGGTCGCCTTCGACACTCGCCCCGTGTCAGATCCAGAGGGCGTCGGACGCTATTCCCGCTGTCTGCTGGCCGCGCTCCGCGACACGGCGGCGTCGGGCGAGGAACTGCTGCAGACCGACCGCCCCTCGGCACTCGGCAGATCGAGCAGCGCCGACGTCTTCCATTCTCCCTGGATGGACGGCGCGATGCTGCACAGCCCCTGCCCGATGGTCGTCACGATTCACGATCTGGCCGCGCTCAAGCGCCGCAGCGAGCACCTGCGCGGCGGTCTGCGCCTGCGCCTGCGCAACCTGGCTGTGCAGCGCGCCGCGCACGTGATCGTTCCCACCGAGGCCGTCGCACGCGACGCCCTCGCGCACCTGCGCCTCGCACGCGAGCAGGTGACGGTCATCCCCGAGGCCGCCGACGCGGCGATGTACCCGCGCAGCCCGCAGGACATCGCCGCGGTCAGGGCGCGATTCGCGTTGCCCGAGCGGTTCCTCGTGTGGGTCGGCGGACTGCGCCATCCCGACCCCGCCAAGCACATCGTCAAGCTCGCCTGCGCATCCCGCGAGATGCCGCTGGTGATGGTCGGCTCCACCCGTCCGTGGGCGCACGAGCTGCCCGGCGTGATCCTCACGGGCCAGGTGTCCGACGAGCAGCTCGCGGCCATCTACAGCGCCGCCCATGCGCTCGTGCTGTCCTCCACCGACGAGGGCTTCGGGCTTCCCGCCGTCGAGGCGCTCGCCTGCGGAACACCGGTGGTCGCGTGCGACGCGCCGGCGCTGCGCGAGGTGCTGGGAGAGCGGGCCACGTTCGTCGCGCCCGGTGACATGCGGGCGTTGACCGCCGCCGGCCAGGCCGTGCGGCGACCCGCCCCGGCGCCGCCGAGCTGGAGCTGGGAGGACGCCGCGCGCGCCACCTGGGGCGTCTACGCGCGGGCCGCAGCCAACGCCAGGGTCAGTAGGCCCCGCGCCGTGACAGCACGGCGGGGATTGTCTTCAGCAGGATCGTGACGTCGAGCGCGAGCGACCAGTTCTCGAGGTAGATGAAGTCGAGGTGCACGAGATCGTCGAAGTCGAGCTCCGAGCGCCCCGAGACCTGCCACAGGCCGGTCACGCCGGGGATCACCAGGTAGCGCTTGCGATGCCAGTCCTCGAGCATCGCGTAGTCGCGTTCGGGTAGCGGGCGCGGGCCGACCAGCGACATCTCGCCCCTGAGCACGTTCACCAGCTGCGGCAGCTCGTCCAGGGAGAAACGTCGCAGCAAGCGTCCGACGGGCGTCAGGCGCGGATCCTCGCGGATCTTGAAGAGCGCCCCCGAAGCCTCGTTGAGCGCTTCCAGGTCCGCCTGGGACTGCTCGGCGTCGGTGTGCATGGTGCGGAACTTCAGGCAGGCGAATGGGCGTTCGCCGATACCGCGGCGCATCGAGCGGAACACCACGGGCCCGCGCGAGCTGAGGCGCACGGCCAGCGTGATCGCCAGCAGCAGCGGGCTGAGCACGATCAGCAGCAGCGTCGCCCCGACGATGTCGAACGTGCGCTTCAGCGCGAAGTCGATGCCCTCGAACACGGGCGGCGCGAGTTCGAACAGCGGCACCGACTCGCCGGGGACGAACTCCGCGCGGTGGATCAGGATCTCCATGGTGGACGGCGCGATGCGCACCCGCACCCCGCGCCGGTGGCACTGGTCCACCAGCTCCACCGCATCGTCCTGGGGGAAGTCGGGGTCGGCGATGATCACCTCGTCGACGCGCTCGGCGCCGCCCAGCACCTCCTCGAGGCTCGCCAGCGAGCCGAGGCGACGCAGCCCGTCCAGGGAAAGCGCCGTGGGCGCGAGGAAGCCCACGAGCTCGATGGGAGCGTTGGTCACGCCGGCCAGCGCGTTCGCGACGTCGGCCAGGTGCTTGCCGCTGCCCACCAGCACCGCTCGCCGGCGGTAGCCCACGGACCGCAGCGACAACACGGTCGCGCGCTCGTAGATCGCGCGCAGCGAGCCGATGTAGAAGATCGAGAAGGCCAGCGTGCCGTAGAAGAGGTAGTAGCTGGAGAACTGTTCGCCGCTGACCACCGCGAAGATCAGCGCCACGAACGCCACCTGGAAGAGCGAGCCGACGATCCGCGAGAGCCCGGGACGCACGGAGCGCTGGGCATACAGGCCCGAGCGCGCGAACAGCAGCGCCGTCAGCAGATAGGCGAACGGCAGGAAGCGCTTGGTCGTTTCCATCGCGTCGGATGAGTGCACGCTGCCGTGCACCGCTTCCTTCAGCACCAGCGCCGTGAAGATCGCCAGCGCCACGCCCGCGAAGTCCAGCGCCAGCAGCGACACCACCCGCGCGACACGCCACGCCGTGGACATGCGCATGAGCAGCGACAGCGCCGGCGGACGCTTGCGACGGATGTCGCGGTCGGAGCGCTCCACACGTTGGCTCGCCATCGACAGCGCCGATCTCGCCGGCGCCCGGCCGGGTGGGACGGCCGGCGAGCGTGCGGGCGCGGGCGAAACCGAGCGAGCTGACCGGGCGGAGGTCTCGGACACACGTGGTCCCATCTCGCTGCTCACAACACCGCAGCCTCGCAGATGGAGCGCCCGCACGGCATGACGATAGGCCCTCTGCACGCCCGATTGCGCCTGCGCACGGGAGAGCTCCCGCGCCGGCGCGGCCCGTCAGCCGGTGCCACCGACCAGCAGCTCTACGCCCGACTGCTTGATCGTACGCTCCAAGCCGTCCCGCAGCGACACCTCCGGAGACCAGCCGAGCAGCTCGCGCGCGAGGTCGATCTTCGGCTTGCGTTGCTTGGGGTCGTCCACCGGCAGCGCCTCGAAGATGATCTCCGAGCTCGCGCCCGTGAGCTCCTTGATGGTTTCCGCCAGCTCCAGCAGCGTGAACTCATCCGGGTTGCCGATGTTCACGGGGTTGTGGTACCCGGACTCCGCGAGCGCGATCATGCCCGCGATCAGGTCGCTCACGTAGCAGAAGGAACGCGTCTGGCTGCCGTCGCCGAACACCGTCATCGAGCGGTTCGCCAGCGCCTGGCGCAGGAACGTCGGGATCGCGCGGCCGTCGTGGGGGCGCATGCGGCTGCCATACGTATTCTTGGCCATTACGCCGCTGCCGGCCCAGAAGTTTTCGAACCCCGGGACCGAGAAGTCGTATACGAGCGGTGTGGCTGGAATCTCCTCGACCGCCGTGACCCTTGCCCACACGAGGTCGCCGGTGACACGAGCGTTGAGTCGCTGGCTGACGCCACCGTCCCACTCGAGGACGTTCCACGGCGAGACGTGGGAGAGCGACAGGCTCCAGTAGGGATATTTGCGATCACCGGTCTTTTTCTTGATCCGCGTCGAATAGCGCCCGACCGAGGGAACGAGGCCAAAGCGGGCAAAGGCAACGATCAGATCGTCCTTCAGCTCGGTGCTGACGGTTACGAAGGTGTGGCGAATGCCCTCGTCCATCAGCTGGCCGGAGTGCACCCCGTCGCCCTCGCGATAGCCCTCCAGAAACCACTTCAGCCGGCTCAGCGGGAGCCCCAGGATCCACCCGGGGATCCGCTTGCGGTTGTGGTCGAAGCCCAGGTGATCCATGAGTGCGAGCAGGAGCTTCGATTGGACGAAGATGGACGCCGCGCGGGCAGAGCTGGCGGGCGCGGAGACGACATGCAGGCCGAGCTCTCGTTCGATGATCTCTCGAGCGCGTGCGAGCACCTGCTCATCGCAGGAGATCGTGAGAAACCCGTCCTTCTTGCTCTCGTGGCGCGAGCCCTCCGCCACCCACAGCCCGAGCAGCCACAGCAGCGAGTCGGTGATCTCGATCGTGGCTGGTAGCGAGACGGAGAGTCCAGCATGGCGCTGCCGCACACGCGCACCGGACGGCACCTCGTCGACGATCCGCCGCAGCACCGGCAGTGGCACACGGTTGGCCCGGCGCATCCTGATTAGCTTCGTCCACGCGCCGTTGCGCCAGTGCGGGCCACTGTTCCGCCGCTGCGAGACGAGGATGCCGAAGAGTTCGTCCCGTTTGGCCCACACCCGCTCCCCCAGGCCCTCGGCTTCGACCGTGAGATCCCACTGATCGGCCTCGGCGTGGCGCCACACGTCCAGCATGCTCACCTCGCGCCGGTCGCGCTCGGGCACCTCGATCCGTCGCGCGATCGCGATTCGCTCTCCGGGCTCCAGCTCGTCAACCGGCCGTGGCAGGGGCTCCCCGTCGGGACCCTCGACGAAGACAGAGTGATCGCCGGTCACGCGAATGGAGCGTCCGTAGCGCGTTCGCACCTCGTAGCAGTGCGCCTCGGTGGGATGGGCGATCAGATGCGTGGCGGACGCGGCGAGCTGCCGTCCGCCCTGGCCGAATGCCGGCACCGTGTAGCCGTCGAGCGGGTATTCGAGTGCAGGCTGCAGGGTCGCCACGCCGGAGCCGCGGGCGATGGGCACACGGGAGGGCACGTATCCCGCGGCAAATGCGTACGGCAGCAGCCGCGCTGCCGCCTGCTCGGCGGTTTCCCGTCGAAGTTCCGTTCCGTCGTCGTAGAGCACCTGCTCGTCGGCGAGGATCGAGTTGAAGATGCGGATGATCGCCGTGTCCACGCCCTGCTGGCGGTGGTAGGCCATCGTCAGCGCCTCGGCGTAGCGCTTGGCCTCGTCGTACACGCCGCGCGGGCCGATCGGGTTGACGTGGCCCCAGTAGCTCTCCGCCTGGGGGTGTTCCAGCGGGTCTCCGTACACCTCGCTGGTCGACGCGATCAGGAAGCGAGCGCGCTTGGCCTTGGCCAGCCCGAGCGTGTGATGCGTGCCGTAGGAGCCGACCTTCAGCGTGTGCAGCGGCAGGCGCAGGTAGTCGATCGGCGAGGCCGGCGAGGCGAGGTGGTAGACGAAGTCGACCGGCTCCTCCACGTGGTAGGGCTCGATGATGTCAACCCCCATGTGCACGAAGCGATCGGGATCGCGGATGTGCTGGATGTTCGCGAGCGAGCCCGTCTCCAGGTTGTCGACGCAGATCACACGGTGGCCGCGCGCGAGCAGGGCGTCGCACAGGTGCGATCCGAGGAAGCCGGCGCCGCCGGTGACTAGACACGTGGACACTCGCGCCGAAGCTTAGTGACCGTCAGGACAGATGAATTGCTCCCGCCCGCTCGACGCGCGGGTCGGCCGCTCGAAGCCCGGTCCGCACGCTCGACGCCCGGGCGCCGGCCGCTCCACGACGCTCGCGCGCCGCGGCGCACAGACAGGGCGATGCGCGCGACTATCCTTCCTGCCATGGCCGCAACCGAGGAGCATGCCGCGAAGGGAAGCGGCGACCAGCAGCGTGCACCCGAGGAGCGCCTGACCGTCGCACCGATCGTCGGCCCCGACGACCCCCGGCGCTTCACCGACTCGGGCATCGAGATCTCCGAGCTCTACCGCGAGGACGACCTCCCCGCGGAGCTCGACCTCGGCGAGCCGGGCGAGTTCCCCTACACGCGGGGCGTGCACCGCGAGATGTACCGCAAGCAGACGTGGACGATGCGCCAGTACGCCGGCTACGCCTCCGCCAAGGAGTCGAACGAGCGCTACCGCTACCTCCTCTCCAAGGGCACCACCGGCCTGTCGATGGCGTTCGACCTGCCCACCCAGCTCGGGCTCGACTCCGACAACCCGCGCTGCCTGGGGGAGGTCGGGCGCACGGGGGTGGCGATCGACACGATCGAGGACATGCGCACCGCCTTCGACGGCATCCCGCTCGACCAGGTCTCCACCTCCATGACCATCAACGCCCCCGCCGCGTGTCTCCTACTCCTTTACGAGCTCGTCGGCGAGGAGCAGGGGGTGCCCGCGGAGAAGCTGCGCGGCACCACCCAGAACGACGTGCTCAAGGAGTACATCGCGCGCGGCAACTACATCTTCCCGCCCGAGCCCACCATGCGCCTCACCACAGACCTGTTCCAGTACTGCCACGAGCGCGTGCCCCGCTGGAACACCATCTCCATCTCCGGCTACCACTTCCGCGAGAAGGGCTGCTCGGCCGTGCAGGAGGTCGCCTTCACGCTGTCCTCGGGGATCGCCTACGTGCAGGCCGCGATCGACGCGGGCCTGGACGTCGACGAGTTCGCCCCCCGCCTGGCGTTCTTCTTCAACGGCCACAACAACGTCTTCCAGGAGGTGGCCAAGTTCCGGGCCGCCCGGCGCATGTGGGCGCACATCATGCGCGAGCGCTTCGCCGCCACCAACCCCAAGGCCACCATGCTGCGCTTCCACACCCAGACCGGCGGGGTGACCCTGACGGCGCAGCAGCCCGAGAACAACATCGTGCGGGTCGCCCTCCAGGGCTTCGCAGCCGTGTGCGGCGGCACCCAGTCGCTGCACACCAACGGCTTCGACGAGGCGCTGGCGCTGCCCTCCGAGCGCGCCGCCAAAATCGCGGTGCGCACGCAGCAGATCCTCGCCCACGAGTCCGGCGCGGCCGACACCGTGGACCCGTTCGCCGGCTCCTACTTCGTGGAGGCGCTCACCGACGAGATCGAAGCGCGCGCCAACGAGCTGATCGCCAAGGTCGACGCGCTCGGCGGCTCGGTCAACGCCATCCAGTTCATCACCGGGGAGATCGACGAGTCGGCGTGGGGCTACCAGGAGCGCTACCGCATCGGCCAGGACGTGGTCGTGGGCGTGAACGCCTTCCAGGAGGAGGACATCGAGGTGCCCGACCTGCTGCGGGTGGACCCCCAGTCCGAGAGCGAACAGCTCGCGCGTTTGAAGGCTTTTAAGGAGGACCGCGACCAGGCACTCGTCGCGCAGCGCCTGGATGAGCTGCGCGTGGTGGCCCGTGGCGCCGAGAACCTGCTGCCCGCCATCCGCCAGGCGCTCAAGGACCGCTGCTCGGTGGGCGAGGTGTGCGCCGCCATGCAGGACGTGTTCGGCAAGTACGCCCCCACGTTCTGAGCGCCGTTCCCGGGGCGTCTGAGCGGGGTTCCCGGCGCGTCAGCGGATAGGGTTCGCGCCGATGCTCACCCCGGCCGTCGCCTTCTTCGAAATCGTCCTCGCCGTACACATCATGGCCGCGGTGGTCGCCTTCGGCGTCACGTTCGCCTACCCGATCATCTTCGCGGTCGTCGAGAAAGCCGACCCGCGAGCCCTGCCTGCCTTGCATCGCGCGCAGCTCGCCGTCGGCCAGCGACTGATCCAGCCGGGGCTCGGCGTCGTGCTCATCGCCGGTATCTACCTGGCGAGCAAGCTGCACGAGTGGAGCGCCTTCTACGTGCAGTGGGGCCTCGGCTCCGTGGTCGTCATTGGGGCGCTCGGCGGGCTGTTCTTCGCGCCTACCGAGCGGCGCATGATCGAGCTGTCCGAGCGCGACGTGGCGGCCGCGGGAGACGTCGAGGTGACGCTCAGCCCGGAGTACCGCGCCGCGGCCAGGAAAGTCGCACAGGTCGGCGGGGCGATGAGCGTGCTGATACTCGTGACCGTCTACTTCATGGCCACGCACACCGGCGGCTGAGAGCACCGGCCGGGCAGCCCGTACCGGGTACCCTGAGGAGCATGGGCAACGGGTATCGAGTGGCGGTGGTCGGCGCCACCGGCCAGGTGGGCACGCTGATGCTCCAATTGCTGCGCGAGCGCGGGTTTCCCGCGAGTGAGGTGGTTCCCTTCGCCTCCGCGCGCTCGGTGGGACGGGTCCTCGAGGGCGCCGGGATCGACGGCGCCGACATCGTTGTCCAAGGGCTCAGCGACGACTCCATCCAGGGCTTCGACCTCGCGCTGTTCTCCGCCGGCGGGGCCACGTCGGGCGAGTGGGCGCCCAGGTTCGTCGCCGCGGGCGCCACCGTCGTCGACAACTCCTCGCGCTGGCGCATGCAGGACGACGTGCCGCTGGTCGTCAGCGAGGTCAATCCGGACGCTCTCCACTTCCATCACGGGATCATCGCCAACCCCAACTGCTCCACCATGCAGATGGTGGTCGCGCTCAAGCCCATACACGACGAGGCCGGCATCGAGCGGCTCGTGATCAGCACCTACCAGGCCGTCTCGGGCACCGGCAAGGCAGCGGTGGACGAGCTGCTCGACCAGTCGCACGCGCTGCTGCACGAGCGCGACGTGCAGCCCCCCGACGCCTACGCCCACCAGATCGCCTTCAACGCGCTCCCCCACGCCGGCAGCTTCGCCCCGGGCGAGGATCACACCGACGAGGAGCTCAAGCTCGTCAACGAGACCCGCAAGATCCTCGACGACCCCGCCATCCGCGTGTCCGCCACCTGCGTCCGCGTGCCGGTCGTCAACGGCCACTCCGAGGCCGTCAACGTGCAGACCCGGGACGAGCTCTCGCCCGAGCGCGCCCGCGAGTTGCTCGCCGCCGCGCCCGGCGTCACCGTGCTCGACGACCCCGGCGCCGCCCTCTACCCGCTGGCGATCCACGCCTCCGGCAAGGACGGAGTGTTCGTGGGGCGCATCCGGCGCGACCGCGGGCACGATCGCGCGCTCGACCTGTGGATCGTCGCCGACAACCTGCGCAAGGGCGCCGCGTCCAACGCCGTGGAGCTCGCCGAGCTGCTGGCCGAGCGCGGGCTCGTGCGCGCCCAGGGAGAGCCCGCGACGGCATAGCTTGCGGCGTCCCGCTGAAGGACTGGAGCGCCGTCGCTCGAATCTTGCAGCGATGGTCTCATCGGAGGTGCAGCGCACGCTGGTCAAGTCACCGCCAGAGCTGTGGGCGGAGCTGAGCGACCCCGCCGCGCTCGCTCGCCATCTGGGTGCGCTGGGCGAGATCCGCATCACGCGCACCGAGCCTGAACGCACCGTCGAGTGGGAGGCCGAGAACGTCACCGGAAGCGTGTCCATCCAGCCATCCGGGTGGGGCACCAAGGTGACGCTCAAGGTCAGCCGGGAGATCGTCGACGCCGCGCCGCCGCTGCTTGAGGCGGCCGAGGCCGAGCACGCGACCGACGTCGAGCACCGGCTCGAGTCCGAGCCGGAGTCTGCGCACGCGCCTGAGCCCGAGTCCAACGCGACGCCCGAGCCCGACGCGAGCGCCACTGCCGAGCCCGACGCCAACGCCACCCTCGAGCCCGACGCGACGCCCTACGCGCAAGCGATGCCGGAGCCCGAGCCAGACGCGCAAGCGACGCCCACCCCGGAGCCCGAATCCGCACCAGACGCGCAAGTCGGGCCGCAGCCGCCGGACACGGATGCGATCGCGCCCATGCCCGAACCCCGCCAGGGATTCTTCGCCCGACTGTTTCGTCGCCGGGGCAGGACGGCACTGCCACCACACGCCGAGCCGGGACGACCCGACGCGTTCGCCGCGGTCAGTCAGGCGCTGGCGCCCGCGACGTTCACAGCGACACACGCGTTTGCCGTTCCGCAAGCGGCCCAACCAACGCCCACGCCGCTCGCTCCACTGTTGCCCCCGGCTGCCACCTTGCAGCCGGAGGCCCTCATGCCGGCGCCAGAGCCCTCGGCCGAGCCGCAGCCAGAGCCACAGCAAGAGCAAGAGGAGCGGGAGCAAGCTGAGCAACGCGAGGACATCTCGGCGGAGCTGATGGCCGCGGAGGAAGTGGCCGCCGAGGAGGTCACCGCGGTGCTGACGGCGGTGCTCGACCGTTTGGGCGCCGCGCACCATCGCCCGTTCTCGCGGGCCTAGAGACCCGCTTGGTTGAACACGGGCGCGACGCTCAGCGCCCCCGAAGGGGTTCTCCACTCGCACGCCCGCGTAGTCCTGGCTCTCGTTGAGGTCCTCGGAGAGAACCACTTCGCAGCCAAGCTCGCGAGCCGCCTCGAGGATCGCCGCGTACGCTGGAAACATCCCCACACGGATAACATCCCGCGCCCGATGGCAAGCACCCACGATCGTCACGCCGACGCTGCGCTCCTCGCCGCTTCCCGCGGAGCGCGCAAGCCCCCGCGCCAGAAGGCCCCCGAGACCTACGAGGAGAAGCTCGCGCAGCTCCAGGAGCTGCGCGAGGCGGCGATCCACTCCTCCCCGGAGGCCGAGGAGAAGCAGCACGCGCGCGGCAAGTACACGGCGCGCGAGCGCGTGGAGAAGTTGCTCGACCCCGGCTCCTTCCAGGAGCTCGACACGTTCGTGCGCCACCGCACCTACGACTTCGACATGCAGAAGAACCGGCCGTGGGGCGACGCGGTGGTGACGGGCCACGGCACGATCGACGGGCGCACCGTGTGCGTGTTCAGCCAGGACTTCACCGTGTTCGGCGGCTCGCTGGGCGAGGTGATGGGCGAGAAGATGTGCAAGATCATGGACCTGGCCGCCAAGATCGGCTGTCCGGTGATCGGCATCAACGACTCCGGCGGCGCACGCATCCAGGAGGGCGTCGTGTCGCTGGGCTCCTACGGCGACGTGTTCCTGCGCAACGTGCGCTGCTCGGGCGTGATCCCACAGATCAGCCTGGTGATGGGCCCGTGCGCGGGGGGTGCCGTGTACTCGCCGGCGATCACCGACTTCATCTTCATGGTCAAGGAGACCTCGCACATGTTCATCACGGGCCCCGACGTGATCAAGACGGTGACCGGCGAGGAGGTGGGCTTCGAGGAGCTCGGCGGCGCGATGTCGCACAACACCAAGTCGGGCGTCGCGCAATTCGCGTCAGAGGACGAGGACGCCTGCTTGGAGGATTGCCGCTACCTGTTGAGCTTCCTGCCGCAGAACAACCTGCAGAGCACCCCGCGTGTGCAGCCCGCGGACGACCCCGAGCGCATGGATCCCGAGCTCGACCACGTCGTCCCCGACAACCCCAACAAGCCGTATGACATGCGCGACGTCGTCAGGCTGATCGTCGATGACGAGGAGTTCTTCGAGGTGCACGAGCACTACGCCAGGAACATCATCTGCGGCTTCTCGCGCCTGGATGGCTACACGGTCGGCATAGTCGGCAACCAGCCGGCGCAGCTGGCGGGCGTGCTCGACATCGCGGCCTCGGAGAAGGCCGCGCGCTTCGTGCGCACGTGCGACGCCTTCAACATCCCGCTGCTGACCTTCTGCGACGTTCCGGGCTTCCTGCCCGGCACCGCCCAGGAGTGGGGCGGCATCATCCGCCACGGCGCCAAGCTGCTGTACGCGTTCGCCGAGGCCACCGTGCCGAAGGTCACGATCATCACGCGCAAGGCCTACGGCGGCGCCTACGACGTCATGTCCTCAAAGCACCTGGGGGCGGACTTCAACTTCGCCTGGCCCACCTCCGAGGTGGCCGTGATGGGCCCCGAGGGCGCCGTCAACATCATCTACCGACGCGACATCGCCGCCAGCCCCACGCCCGAGGAGCGGCGCAAGAAGCTCATGGAGGACTACAAGGCGCGCTTCGCCAACCCCTACACGGCGGCCGAGCGCGGCTACATCGACGACGTGATCGTCCCCCACGAGACGCGCCCACGGCTGATCACCGCGCTACGCACGCTCCAGGGCAAGCGCGAGCCGGGGCCCAAGCGCAAGCACGGGAACATCCCGCTGTAGCCTGCCTCAGTCGAGCGTGCTCGCGCTCGCAGGTGGTTTTCGAACGGCCACTCGCTCCAAGTAGCTGAACTCGCATCGGTAGCGAGTAAGAAACACCTCTAGCGCCTAGGCTCGGACGCAAGCTACATTTACTGCCTGGGGTTAACCGGCTGTCATCCATTCCGTAGTCCGGGACCCACCGAGTAGTCAACACAACCCGGACAGGAGACTGCTTCATGATTGGCAAATTGATCCCACGCGACGGTCGGAGTGAACTGCGGCGGTTGGGCAGGTACGCATCGCTCGCTGGAGTCGCGACTCTCTGCTTGCTCGTCGCGGGGTCAGCCGTGGCCAGTATCCCGGCGTTTGCAGCTTTTAAGCTAGAAAACAAATTTGGCGAAGGCCAGGCCGGAGGTGGATTCAATCCCGTGGGGCTGGCGGTCGACAACTCGACGGGCCCCACAAAAGGGGACGTGTACGTGACCGGCGGGAATGTCGTGAATGTGTACACACAAGCCGAAGCGGAAAAAGCAGGGGGCCTTCCCACCCGCAAACTGACGGGCTTCACCTACGCCTATGACGTCGCCGTGGATCCGTCGAGCGGCGATGTCTACGTGTCAGACTTTGAAGGAGGTTTGGTGCACAAGTTTAACTCGGCGGGAACGGAAGAAGCGTTCACCCTGACCGGGGCCCCTGAAGAAGTCGCCAAACCAGAGGGTATCGCGGTCAACCCAACGACAGGGCACGTGTACGTCGGTAGCGGTAGCAGCGGAAGAGTATTTGAATTCACCGCGACGGGGGCGTACGCAGGCAACGAATTCGGTCCGACGGGAGGGGGCGCCGGTGGGATCGCGGTGAATGCCGCCGGCGATGTGTTCGTTGCAACCGGTAGCGCTGTAGTCGAGTTCACGGCGCCGGGATCTACATTTTCAACGGTGATCGAAGTCCCCGGAAAAGATGTCAACGGGGTCGCGCTCGACAGTAAGACGAAAGACCTGTTCGTGGCATTCTCGCTTGAGATCGGCGAGTACACCGAAGCCGGGGTGGAAGTCCACCCGCCGTTCGGTGAAGGTGAAATCGGCGAAGCATACGGCCCCGCTGTAAACGAAACGACTGAAGATGTCTTCGTCTCCGACAATCCCGGCAATCAGGCTCTGCGGTTCGCACCCGAAGTGGCGCTTCCCGAGTTCACGCTCACCGTCACGCCGTCGACCGAAGGCGAAGTCGTGGGCTCCGAAGCGGCTTCGGAAATCACGTGCGGGGCCAAATGCACACAGGAAGTCGAAGAAACGAAGAAAGTCAAGCTCGTGGCGAAAGGCACACCCGGCTTCAAGTTCGAAAAATGGTCCGCTGGGCCGTGCACAGGCAGCACGGTACCCACCTGCGCATTCAAAATGCCCAAAGCAGATGAAACAGTGACTGCTGTGTACGGGCCATCCAAAACGTCACCCCTCACCGTCTTCGTGACCGGCGAAGGCGAAGTCGAAGGCGCCACCACTATCAAAGGCTGCACATCGAGTGGCGGCGTGTGCGAAGAACAGGCGGAAGGCATAACGATCCTCACGGCGAACGCCGATCCGGGCTCCGTGCTTGCCGGGTGGATCGGCTGCAAGAAAGCCACGACCACCACATGCGAAGTGGACGTGACCGCGGCAAGCGAAGTGACCGCCGTGTTCCTGAAAGAAGGCAAAGAAGGCCCAGAAGGCCCGCAGGGCACACAAGGCCCCCCCGGCCCGCAGGGCAAAGCAGGTAAAGAAGGCGCAGATGGCAAGGCGGGCGCAAACGGTGCAGCCGGCGAAAAAGGCGCTAACGGTGCTGCCGGCCCCGCCGGCGCCGCTGGTCCCGCCGGAGCACAGGGTCCCGCGGGTCCCGCCGGCGAGATCGAGCTCGTGACGTGCAAGAAGGCCGGCAAGAAGGAGAAGTGCACGACCAAGCTCGTCTCGGGCGCGGTCAAGTTCACAGCGTCGGCGGCGCAGGCGACGTTGTCGCGTCATGGCGTGGTGTACGCGGCCGGCACCGCGCGCAATGCACGCGGTAATGCGCGCCTGCGGCTGCTCGCCGTGCGCAAGCTCGAACCAGGCGCCTACACACTGACGCTGATCAGCGGCTCAGGGCGGAACGAGCGTATCCGCACCGAGAAGCTCACGGTGAAGTAGTAGTTCGGCAAGCCAGGCTGGGGCACGCACGGCGTGTCGCAGCCTGGCACAAGGCCTTCACAGAGTGTGGGCTTGCCGATAACCTGGTTGAGGGATGTAGCAGGAGGCGAGACCCCGAATTCTTGACCGGTCTCGACACGGAGCGCCATGACAGACTCGCACCCGATCTTCGTCACGTTGCCGCTGCGTTCGGGCCTCAATCCGGCACTCGAAACAGCCTGGCCACGTAGCCGACGTAAGCCTCGTCGACAGCCGCGAGATTCGGGGACTGGAACTCCCGCGTCCTGATCATGATGCAGCCAAGCCGTTCGAAGACCCTGCGATAGTCACGGGCGAAGATATACGAGTTCGTGATCGTCTCAGGCTCGATGACGCAGACGTACCGGCGTGCCGCACGGACCATGTCGGTGAAGATCGAGTTGCTTGCTGGATGTACGTGATGAAGCACAGCCATGCTGAAAACGACGTCCGCATATGAGTCCGCCAGTCGCGGTAGGACCTCCTCGAGTGAGCCGCGTTTGATATCTGCTTGTCGGACGAGGTTCGGAAATCGGATCCGCATCTCCTCGAGCGATGCGCCATTGATCTCGATGCCGCTCAGCTGCGAATAGCCGAGCAGCCGAAGACGCTCGAGATTTGGCCCCGTGTTGCAGCCGACCTCGAGCACCGATGCGGAAGTCGATACCTCCGGGCTCCAAAGATCCACCATCGCGTCAACCACGGCGGTGGGCTTGGACGCATAGTCCGACGGCTTGTTGCCGTGCGCCGCGGAGGTGCGAGTCGTCCAATAGCGCCGACAGCGTCGATCCGACCAAACCCAAGGAGGGGACCAGCCCCGCTCGAAGACCCTCTGGTTAGCGCTCACCACCAACCGGTCCAGCCCGGTAGGGGAAGCTGTGCTCTCGCGATGCGCCAGCCGCCCTAGCAGTGCCGGACCGACGCCGATTGAACGGATGGCCCTCACAGGTCTCATGCTCCGAGAATGACGGGAAAATCAACGAAACACAACCGGCCGGATCAGTGCGCTAGGACACCGGGGAGCGGACGCTGCTCGATTGCAGCCCGCAAAGCCGAGGAAGCCAAACATCGTGCGAACCTGGCTCCGCTGCGGATGGAGCAGCGCACAGATGGAGTGTTTCCCATTGCTTGCGTCGGCGTGCGTCACAATGTGCGGGTGCCTCGGGCGACCCAAAAGGCGGAGTCTGTCGTTCCTGAGCCGACCTCCGAAGAGGCCGCCGCGATCGTGGCGGCGCTCGAGCGCTTCATGCGCGCAACCGCGCCGCCACCCGTAGCGAGCGCGCCCGTTCAGCTCGACGGCTGGCATGCGGCGGCCCTCCTCGAGGGCGTCTCCCGCGACCCCTGGGCCGACGGACGCGCCGACGGCGACGGCTGGCTCGCGACGCCCTCGTAGACGCCCGCCATGGCACACCCGCGGCCGACCCCTGGATAAATACCCGAAAGCCGCTAGGCTTTAGCCCAATAGCTCTCCGACCCACGCCGTATCGTCGACAGCGGTCCGGGCAGAGCACCCGGATCAGGAGGTCTGTTTCGCAATGGAGCCAGTTTCCATCCCCGCAGGACGCAACCCGGTTGGCGCGGCTGGCACGCTCTCGGACCCCGAGGTGCTGCAGAACGTCCCCGGGCACGTGATCCCGATCCTGCAGCGGGAGTACGACGACTTCAAGACCGAGGCCACGAAGTTCCTGGCTGGAGACATGGCCGAGGACGACTTCATCAAGTTCCGCCTCAAGCAGGGCGTGTACGGGCAGCGCCAGCCGGACGTCCAGATGATCCGCGTGAAGCTCCCGTTCGGCGGGATCACGCCGGAGCAGATGGAGTCCTTCGCGGACGTGATCGAGAAGTACGTGCCGCTGAACAAGGGCCACATCACCACGCGCCAGAACGTCCAGATGCACCACATCCCCCTGCCGGACGTGGAGAAGGCGATCCGCGAGCTCGGCGAGGCGGGGCTGTCGAGCCGCGAGGGCTGCGGCAACACGATGCGCAACGTCACCGCCGACCCGTGGGCGGGCGTGGCCAAGGACGAGCTGTTCGACCTCACGCCCTACGCCGGGGCGTACGTGCGCTACTTCGTGCGCCACCCCACCACGCAGGCGATGCCGCGGAAGGTGAAGACCGCCTTCGACGCCTCGCAAGCCGGTCGCGCGATCTCCGAGATCCACGACGTGGCCTTCCGCGCGCGCATCAAGGAGGTCGACGGCCAGCAGGTGCGGGGCGTGGAGATGCTGGTCGGCGGGGGCACCTCGATCATGCCCCGCAAAGCCCAGGTCCTGTACGACTTCGTGACGCTCGACGACGGCGAGTACCTCAAGCGCACGGAGGCCGTGATGCGGATCTTCGACCGCCAGGAGTGGCTGCGGGCCAACCGCGCCCGCGCGCGGATCAAGGTGTTCGTGGACAAGTTCGGCATCGACGAGCTGCGCCGGCAGGCCGAGGAGGAGCTGCAGGGCGAGTGGGTTAACGAACGTGACTTCTCGATCGGGGAGCGCCTGTTCGCACACGACGAGCGCGAGGGCGCGCCGGCGCCGCCCGCCAGCTACGGCAGCCCCAACGGCGACCTCCAGGAGTTCGAGCGCTTCCGCGCGGCCAACGTGGCGGAGCAGAGGCAGGAGGGCTTCGTGACGGTCGAGGTGAAGATCACCCGCGGCGACCTCACGCCCGAGCAGTTCCGGGCGCTCGCCCGGGTCATGCGCGACTACGCGGGCGGCTACGCGCGGACGACCGTGCAGCAGAACCTCGTGCTGCGGTGGGTGCGCGAGGAGAGCGTGTACGACCTGTGGCGGGCGCTCTCGGAGCTCGGGTTCGGGGACGCGGGCTCGCGGCAGATCGACGACGTCGTGTCGTGCCCCGGCACGGACTCCTGCAAGCTCGGGATCACGAGCTCGATGGGCGTCAACCAGGCGGTCCAGGAGCGGATCGAGCAGATGCAGATCAGCGATGAGCTAACGCGTCAGATCAACATCAAGATCAGCGGCTGCCCCAACGGCTGCGGCCAGCACCACGTCGGCAGCATCGGCTTCACGGGCGCATCCATCAAAGTGGGCGAGCACACGCTCCCCGCATACATTCCCCACGTGGGCGGCGTGTTCGAAGGCGGCGAGGTCAAGTTCGGGACGCGGCTGAAGCTGCGGCTGCCGTCGAAGCGGGTGCCCGAGGCGGTGGACCGCTGGGTGCGCCACTACGAGGCCAACCGCCAGGACGACGAGGGCTGGACGGAGTTCGTCGAGCGCACCGGCACGAGCGACCTCGAGGCGCTCGTCAAGGACCTGTCCATGCCCGTGGACTTCTCCCTTGAGACCATGAACCAGTTCATCGACTGGAACCGCAACGTGCCCTTCGAAGTGATCCGGGGCGAGGGCGAGTGCGCGGTATAGACCGAACGAACCTCAAGGCTATGCGGAAGCGAGACGACGACATCAGATGGCACCACTAGAAACCCACATAGAGACCAGCACACAGCCAGTGACCCCCAACTTCGACCCCGGCCTGAGCCTCACGCACACGCTGCGCGAGGCCGCCCGCCACGGCGAGCGCGCCGTGCTGCTGTGCTCCTTCCAGAAGGAGGAGTCGGTGCTGCTCGACGAGCTGCTGCGCCTCAACAAGGAGATGACGCCCACCGCCCCCGGCAACGCGGTGCGCGTCGTGACGATCGATACGGGCGTGCTGTTCCCCGAGACGCTGCAGACCTGGCGCGCGTTCGAGGAGCGCTTCGGCGTGACCATTGAGGTGTTCGACGCGAGCAACGCGGAGAAGCCGTGGACCGGCCCCGAGCACTGCTGCTCGACCGCCAAGGTGGCGGCGCTCGAGAGCGCGCTGACCGGCGCCGAGGGCTGGATCACGGGCATCCGCCGCGAGCAGGGCCCAACGCGGGCGAACACCGAGCTGATCGAGCGCGACGACAAGCGCGACCTGTGGAAGTACAACCCGCTGGCGCACTGGACCGACAAGGACATCTGGCGGCGGATCCACGGTCGCGACCTGCCCTACAACCCGCTGCACGACCAGGGCTACGAGTCGATCGGGTGCGCCCCCTGCACCCAGCCCGGCTCCGGCCGCGAGGGCCGCTGGGCAGGCACCTCGAAGACCGAGTGCGGCCTCCATGTGGACTGATGGCGGCGTCGGATCTGCGTCCTCGGTCGCTCGCGTGCGAAGCACGCCACGCTCCCTGCGTCCTTGCCCGACTTGCCCTCAGCCCCCATGGACGTGTCTGAGATGAGCGTGGCCACTCGCCCCCAGCTCAGCCACCTGCGGGCCCTGGAGTCCGAGGCGATCCACGTGATGCGCGAGGTGGCGGCCGAATTCGAGCGTCCGGTGCTGCTGTTCAGCGGCGGCAAGGACTCGATCGTGCTGCTGCGGCTGGCCGAGAAGGCGTTCCGCCCGGCGCCGTTCCCGTTCCCGCTGATGCACGTGGACACCGGCCACAACTTCCCCGAGGTGATCGAGTACCGCGACCGTCGCGTGGGGGAGCTGGGCGAGCGGCTGGTGGTGGCGAGCGTGCAGGAGTCGATCGACAAGGGCCGGGTGGTGGAGGAGACGGGCCCGCGGGCGTCGCGCAACCGCCTGCAGACGATCACGCTGCTGGACGCGATCGCCGAGCACGACTTCGACGCGGCCTTCGGCGGGGCGCGCCGGGACGAGGAGCGGGCGCGGGCGAAGGAGCGGGTGTTCTCCTTCCGGGACGACTTCGGCCAGTGGGACCCCAAGAACCAGCGCCCGGAGCTGTGGAACCTGTACAACGGGCGCATCAAGAAGGGCGAGCACGTGCGGGTGTTCCCGCTGTCGAACTGGACGGAGCTGGACGTGTGGGAGTACATCGACCAGGAGGGCTTGGAGGTCCCGTCGATCTACTTCGCGCACGAGCGACCGGTGTTCGAACGGGACGGCATGCTGTACGCGTGGCGGGAGGGCACCGAGCTGATCGACGGCGAGGAGATCTTCACGGAGACCGTCCGCTACCGCACGGTTGGGGACATGAGCTGCACCGGCGGCGTGCGCTCGCTGGCGGGCACGCTGGAGGAAGTGGTGCTGGAGATAGCCGCCACGCGGATCACCGAGCGCGGCGAGACCCGCGCCGACGATCGCGTGTCGGAGGCCGCCATGGAGGATCGCAAGAAGGCCGGCTACTTCTAAGCGATGGCCGGATGTGCCGTTCATGAGGGCGCGCTCCGCGCGCCTGCGTGCGTTCGCCTGGTGATCCGGGCGGGACACCACGCACCGGGCCCGAGATGACCCTCGATCTGCTGCGGTTCACGACGGCGGGCTCGGTGGACGACGGCAAGAGCACGCTGATCGGCCGGCTGCTGTACGACTCCAAGCAGGTGTTCGAGGATCAGCTCGCGCAGGTGGCCCAGGCGTCGGAGCGCCGCGGCGGCGGGGGCACGCTCGATCTGGCGCTGCTGACGGATGGCCTGCGGGCGGAGCGTGAGCAGGGCATCACGATCGACGTGGCGTACCGGTACTTCGCCACCGTGCGCCGGCGGTTCATCATCGCCGACTGCCCCGGCCACCGCCAGTACACGCGCAACATGGTCACCGGGGCGTCCACCGCGGACGTGGCGGTGGTGCTGATCGACGCGCGGCGGGGCGTGCTCGAGCAATCCAAGCGCCACGCCTTCCTGAGCGCGCTGCTGGGCATCCCGCAGATGGTGGTGGCGATCAACAAGATGGACCTGGTGGACTACTCCCAGAGCCGCTACGAGGAGCTCGTGGAGGAGTTCGAGGCGTTCGCGAACAAGCTTCGGGGCGGCAAGAACCCGCGGCGGACGGCGACGTCCTACATGCCGATGTCGGCGCTCAACGGCGACAACGTGGTGGAGCGCTCGGCGGCGATGCCGTGGTACGACGGCCCGCCGCTGCTGGAGCTGCTCGAGCAGGTGGAGGTGGCCTACGACCATCCCGACGACAAGCCGGCCCGCTTCCCCGTGCAGTGGGTGGTGCGGCCGAACGAGAGCGATTACCGCGGCTACTCCGGCCAGCTGGCGAGCGGGGCGCTGCGGGTGGGCGACGAGGTGGCGGTGCTGCCGGCGGGCGCCCGCACCCGGATCGCGGGCATCGACACCTACGACGGGGAGCTCGAGGAGGCGATGGCGCCGATGTCGCTGACGCTGCGCCTGGAGGACGAGCTGGACGTCTCGCGGGGGGAGCTCATCTGCCACCCGTACGAGCCCCCCACGGTGGGCCGGGAGCTGCAGGCGGACGTGTGCTGGATGGCCGAGCAGTCGCTGCGACCGGGCGGGCGGTACGTGCTCAAGCACACCGCCCGCACGGCCACCGCGGTCGTGGACCGGATCGAGGACATCGTGGACGTGCACACGCTCGAGCGAGTGGATCCCCCCGAGGAGCTTGAGCTCAACGACATCGGCCGCGTGCACCTGCGCACGAGCGCCCCGCTCGCGTTCGACGACTACACAGCCAACCGCCGCACCGGCAGCTTCATCCTGATCGACGAGAACACCAACGGTACGGTGGGCGCGGGGATGATCACGGCCGCGGGCGCCTGACGCGCAAACCGACGATCACGGCCACCGGCGCCTGACGCGCACCGCGATGGTCACGCCCGCGGGCGCCTGACACGCAACGGCGACGATCACGGCCGCTGGCGCGTGATCCGCGGCGCGCGCTCCCGGTAGGCGCGAACCTTGGTGCGGTTGCCGCACACCGCCATCTCGCACCACACGCCCGAGCGATTGCGCGAGCGGTCATAGAACGCCCACGTGCAGCTCGCCTCGCGGCAGGCCTTGACGCGCTGCCAGGTGCCGTCGGCGATGGCGTGTGAGACGGGTACGAGCAGGGCTGCGAGGGCACCGTCGAGGCCACCGGCGGCGGGCGCCAGGCTGACCGACCCACCGGCCCCGAAGTGCACGCCGAGGTCTCCCCGGCGGGCAGCCCGCTCGAGCTCCTCTCCGGCGCCCTCGTCGCCGGCCTCGCCGTTGTTGGCGAGCATGAGCGCACGGAGCGCCTCGCGTAGCTCGATCGCATGGCGGTGGTCCGCCTCGCTCGCCGGTGCCGCGGGAAGGCTCGTGAGCTCGCGCTCGGCCAGCCACGCGTCGAGGGCGCCCGGCGTGTTCAGCTCGTCCTGGCCGGCATCGACGTCGAGGGTGTTCACGAAGTCGATCACCAGGTCGAGTCCGTTTGGGGCAGCCGCCGTGCTCAACGATGACACCACTGTCTTTCTATGATAGGTTACAACACCACCCAATCCTTTTAGGAGGTGTCATCACCATGGTACTCCAGCACACACACGTCGCCCCCGGGCCGAGCTTCTCCTCCCGCTATGGCCTCGCCACCGAGCGGGCGCTCAAGCCCGGGAGGCTCGCCGGCCTGCTCGCGCGAGCACGGGCGGGCGCCCTCAACGAATCCCTCATCGCCGGCGCCGACCCCGCCGACTCCCGTCTGCTCGCGGCCCGCGCGCTGCAACTCACCTCACCGCGCTCGCGGGCGGCGCTGGCGAGGGGTGTGGACACGCTGCTGTGGAGCGCCCAGGCAGCTCCGAGTCGGTGGCGCGTGCGCCCACAGCGGGACGCGGTGTGTGCCAACGCCTCCGCCCTGGGCGAGCTAGCTTCGCTGCTGGTGAGCGCCTCGCCGCTGTATGCGCGAGGCATGGCCCTGCTCGAGCGGCTGCTGACCGACGGGACCGGAGCGGCCTACCACGGCGACGCCGAGGTGCTCGGGCGCATGCTCGAGGAATGTCGGGCGGCGATCACCGGATCCGACTGACGCCGGGCGCCCCGCCCGCCGGCGGGCGCTGAACCCCCGCTAAGCTTCCGCGGCCGGTGTAGCGCTAGCCGAAAACCAGAGCGGTGACCGCAGTTGGACACATCTTCGCGGAGACGCGACACTGTGGTCTGGAAGCAGCGTCGGAGTCGATGATGGCCCCGGCCGGCTGTCGGCGCTGGGGCCGCGGCGCCGGCGCGAGAAGGCCGCGAATGACCGACCGACGATCGCGGTTGATCGGATGAATCGGCGTATCTACACTCTCGCACCTCACAGCTTCCAAGACGAGATCAGGTATGAACGCCCGCGCTATATCGCGCACACATCTCGCCCTTCTGGGGGGTCCTTGTGATCGCGCTCGGAGTTCGCTTCGCCTACCTGAAATCCGATCCACGCTGTGGGCAGTGGCTGGAGGGCGGGATGGCACACAACATCGTGGTGGACGGGGTAGTTGGTTTCAGCTCAACCTATGATCCAGCAACCGCCCCGCTCAAGACGGGATGTGCGAGTAAGTGAGAGACGATCCTCGCCTTCAGAAGACGTCCGCCCCGCGTCGAGACGGTCCATTTTTACCAGCAAGGGCGGCCTTTGCCCGACGCCCTCCAGTCTGGAGGCCGGAGGGCGAGTGGGCTGGGTGTTGACGCAACTGACGCAAGCCTGTTCGATCTGTCCATGCGAGCCTTTCCCATCGTCCTCCCTCTGAGACGAACGCCGCATTCGCGCCCGCCGTGCGAAGCACCGGACACGATCGGCGCTGAGCGCCGGCTGCAAGCCGAGCCCGATGGCGAAGCCAGTGTGTTAGCGCCAGACGGCGCTACGCCCCAGCTGTGGTTCTTGGACGATGCTCGGATCCACGGCGGCGGCCAACGATTCGCCCTCAAGCTCGCTGTCGCGGCTGCGACGAGACATCCAGCTATACCCTGCGTGATGGTCTGCCCGGACGGCAGCGAGCTCGCGTCGCGGAGTCGCCGCGCTGGCTTTGAGGTCCACCACATGGACTTCCCCGCGGTCGCCCCTCCCTCCCTACACTCCCCGACGGCGATTCTGGCACTGCGCCGGCTGCTGGCCCGTGCTCCCGAGACGGCTATCTTTGTGGCCAACAGTCCACGCGCGCAGGCGTACGCCGCGGCGGTCCAGCTCCTCCTGCACGACATGAGCCCAATTGTCAACGTGGCGCATGAGCAGGACACGGCGGGGCGTCTAAGCGCACGTGCGACGCTCAGGCATAGCGGCCGCGTGGTCGCGATTGGAGCCAACAGCGCGTGTCTGTACCAGCGAGCACTGCCTGGTGTTGCGGTGCGAAGGATCAACAATGTGCTCGACGACTCCGAGCTCGACTCGGCTAGGCGCGCACGGGCGCGGGCGGTTCGGCTGGCGGTATTGGCCAGGATGATTCCCGAGAAGGGAATCCTCGAGATGCTCGACGAGGCAGCTACGAGCACGGAGCTCTGGAGCACGCTTGCGATAGGCGCTCCCCGCCAGGATCAGGCATATGAAGCGCGCGTGCGGGATCGCATAGATGAGCTTGGCCTCGCCGGTCGCGCGCGTCTCTGCGGCGCGATCTCGGATGTCGCTGGCTTCATCGACGCAGCTGACGTCCTGGTCGTACCGTCGACTGGCTGTGAGGGCCAGCCCACCACGATCATAGAGGCGCTCGCGCGCGGCGTGCCGGTGCTCGCGCGAGAACCGATCCTCTCGGAGGACTTCGGTGGCCTGCCCGTTCACGGCTATCACGACGCCAGCGACTTCGGCGCGGCGCTGCTGAAGCTGCGCCCATACGTGGCTAGCGTCGACGACATGCGACGACGTTTCGGCCCAGATCAGGCTATCGACGGCCTGCTTGCCGCGGCCGGCCGCGGCCGCGACGCGAGGGCCGGAATTCCCCACTCACAGCCGGATGCGATCGGCCTCGGCGATGAGATCCGTGGCGTCCAGATCTAGTGTCCTGAGTCGGTGATTCGTTGGCAGTAGCGTGTGGGGCTGTCGAAAATCTGGTCGGCGGTCTTTGTCCAGACGTAGGGTCGTGGGTTCTCGTTCCAGTGCTCGATCCAGCCGCGGATGTCGGCGTTGAGCTCGCGCACTGACTTGTGGGCCGAGCGCTTGAG
>Ga0302326_10000651_pt1 | contig 92842 bp, 84 predicted proteins | sample Palsa_T0_3_FD_202264 | JGI IMG/M metagenome (GOLD analysis project Ga0302326, IMG submission 202264) | Peat permafrost microbial communities from Stordalen Mire near Abisko, Sweden - Palsa_T0_3 | ecosystem: Environmental > Terrestrial > Soil > Palsa > Peat permafrost | place: Sweden: Abisko... | reverse complement strand
GCCCGATATCGGTCTTCGCATTGCGCTTGGCGCGCGGCGATCACAGCTCCTGCGGCTTGTTCTTTTCGAAGGGCTGCGCCCTGCGCTCATCGGACTGATTCTTGGCGTCGCTGCCAGCGCTCTGGCCACGCAACTGCTGCGATCAATGCTCTATGGAACCCAGCCGCTCGATCCGGCGGCGTTTGCGGGCGCAGCGGCGATGCTGATGGCCGTCGCAGTGATGGCCTGCTTGATCCCGGCGTGGAGGGCATCGCGCATCGATCCAATTCAGGCATTGCGAACTGAATAGGCGACGGATATCCCCGAATTTGAAAAAAGTCGATGAGCCCACCATCGCCGAAGCACTCATCGACGATTGGTAACGGGAAGTCGGCTTGTCAGAGTCGATCGCAGAAACTCCTGGATAACGGGATAACCGGAAGTAACTGCTGTAAACAGGCGATTTACCTCAAAACCGCTTCTGAGGCCTCGACTGACACCAGCGATTCACTCCGACGACGCGGAGGTGGAAGACCAAGTCTTGACTCTAACTCTCGAACCGTCGGTCCAGCCTTCTCCTCCCGTCTGAGACCCGTCTAATTCGATTCTGAACATTTCCTCTCGAAACTCATCCTCAACCCGTCTATCCGCAGGACATGGCCAGCTGTACTGCGGTGGAAACACTTCCCTTTGCGTCGATCCGGAAGTTCTAAAGGTTATGCCGTCCCCGCCGATAGCTGCGTATAGACGGGGATGGGCCGCGGCCGTCGGCGGCGAGAAGGTCAGGCTGTGTTCTCGATCGGTAAGGAGAAATCAAATGAAGACATCGCTATTGACGGTTGTAATTCTTCTAGCCCTATGTGGCTGCACCAACAGCCCAGCTCCGGTGCAAGGGCCCCCTGGACAGCAGGGTGCCCAGGGGCAGTCCGGCCAACAGGGTCAGCAGGGCGACCCGGGGCAGTCCGGCCAACAGGGTGACCCAGGACCGTCCGGAGAGCAGGGCCATCGGGGCGACCCGGGGCAATCCGGGCGACAGGGAAACCAAGGCAACCAGGGTAATCAGGGCAACCAGGGTGACCAAGGCGACCAGGGCCATCGGGGTGACCAGGGGAAGAACGGCCAGCAGGGCTCGAACGCTCCATGTCCGGCGGATCAGCATCGCTATACCGACCCAGCTACCGGAGAGGTGAGGTGCGTCAGAGACTAAGCAGTAGTTCGCGGTTCATCGTGACAGGGAGGGGCCGCTGCCGTCGGCGGCGAGAAGGTGAGCCTGTGTTTTCGCCGGGCAGGAAGCAAACGAATCGAATCCCTGGTTCCCCCAAGCCAGGCAATGGAGCGCAGATACAGATGAGCGCGGACTGCAATCGCCGCAAACCGTTGCAGGTGCCTATTTTTTCATCTCTGATTTTTTCGACGCTGATTTTTTCGACGCTGGTGCGTCGTTAGGGAAATTCTGGTTCTGATGGGTTTTTGTTTCGAGGTAGCGAACCCGCCGAAACAAGGAGACAAATGGAGAATCGCGCCAAACACGTTCTGCTGATTGAAGACAATCCGGGCGATGCGGACCTGGTTCGGCTGCGCCTGGTAGAAGGCAAAACTCCGGTGGTAGTGAACTGGGTGAGCCTGCTCTCGGAGGGGCTGGCGACGCTCGCCAAAGACCAGCCTTCAGTCATTCTGCTCGATCTGAATCTTCCCGACAGCCACGGAGCGGAAACCTTCCGCCGCGTGCTGGAGCAGGCCCCCGGCGTGCCCGTGGTGGTGCTTTCCGGGCAGGACGACGAGGCGCTGGCCATCAAGGCCGTGAATCAGGGCGTGCAGGATTACCTGGTGAAGGGAGATATCACAGCGAAACATCTGGAACGTGCGATTCGCTATGCAGTGGAGCGGCAGGCGCTGTTGCGCACTCTCGAAATCACGCGCAAGCAGCAGTTGGAATTCAAGAACCAGTTCCTGTCGCACGTTTCGCACGAGTTGCGGACGCCGCTCACCTGCATCCACCAATTCGTCACTCTTTTGGCCGACGGACTCGCGGGGCCGATCTTGCCGGAGCAGGCCGACCATCTAAAGACAATTTTGAAAAGCGTGAACCAGTTGCACGCCATGATCCGCGATTTGCTCGAAGCCACCCGCGCCGAAAGCGGCAAATTGCGGGTCGAGCCGCGATGCATTGCCATTGGGGACCTAGTGCGGCAAGCGGTCGCGATGATGCAGATCGCGGCCCAGGAAAAACATGTCGGACTGGAAGTAGGACTCGACCAGAGAATCCCCCTGGTGCATGCCGATCCCGACCGGGTGATCGAAGTGCTCATCAACATGATCGACAATGCCATCAAGTTCACGGGCCCCGAGGGCGCAGTCACGGTGAAGGCCTGTCTGGTGGAGGCCGACCCCAATACGGTTTATGTCTCGGTCACCGACACGGGCAGAGGGATTGCCCCCGAAGCGAAAGCGCAGATTTTCGAGCGGCTGTATCAGGACCCCGACGCGGTGGATAACAACCGCTCCGGCCTGGGCCTGGGATTGTTCATCTGCAGAGAGTTAGTCCGGCTGCATCGCGGCCGCATCTGGGTCACGAGTGAACTGGGGCAAGGCAGCACATTCACGTTCACGCTGCCGATCTACTCGCTGGCCAGTCTTCTGCAGCCGGTGATCACTCATCAGAACCAGCTGCGGCCGGATCTGGTCCTGATTCGCATGGAAGTTAAACCCGATGGCAACCCTCCGCGCGGGAACTGGCGGGAGACCTGGCACAATTGCATGGAAACCTTGCAGCGCTGCGTGTACCTCGACAAAGACCTGGTTCTTCCGCCCCTGGGCTCTCCGGGGCAGGCCGAGACCTTTTTCGTAGTGGCATCCACCGACCCTGGGCACGTCGAGATTATGACCACGCGAATCCGGGAGCAGATTGAGCGGGTCACCGATATCAAGGCCAAAGGGACGCTCACCATTACCACCGCGCCCATCGAAATCGATCCCCCGGCTCCGGACGAGCCCTTGATGAAACAGGTTCAGCGCGTGGCCGAGGCTGTGAACGCCATGATTATGAAAATTGTGGTGCAGGAATCCGCGCAGCGCGCGAGCGATCTGAAAGCGAATTTCAAAGCTTAGACAGAGAAAAAGAAAAAAGGAGAAACTGGCATGGCAAAACCGAAAATTCTCGTGGTGGATGATGATCCCGATCTAGTGCGGGCTTTGCGCCTGCGCCTGCGAGCCAATCAATACGACATTGCAACCGCTACCGATGGGTATTCGGCCATCGCCGCTGCTCAGAAAGAACACCCCGACCTTATTCTCCTCGACCTCGGGTTGCCGGCAGGAGATGGCTTTATCGTGCTTGACCGGCTGCAGAAAAGCGACCAACTGGCGGGCATTCCCGTGATCGTGCTGAGCGCGCGCGACCCGCAGAACAACGAGCAGCGCGCACTGAAGGCCGGCGCAGCCGCCTACTTTCAGAAGCCAGCCGACAACGAGGAATTGCTGAACGTAATCCGAACCAACCTGGCCAGCTCGGGCTCGGTAGAAGTTCCGCTTCCGTCCTGAGCGCGGCCAGATCGGTTAACCCTCCCCCTTTAATCCTCATCGCCTGGCTGTGATCCCGTCGCAGCCAAGCGGACGCGACTTGTGCTGTAGTCACATGTCCTCCAGTGTCGCGATTGCTGCTTCTTGCGCGTTTTCCCCTCCCGTGAAGTGGTCCCCGGGGCGCGTTCGGCCAAAACCTGGGCCGAACCGGGCGGATACAAAATCCCACATAAACCTCCAAAACCCCATAGTTGCCGTTCGAAAATGCATCTATAATTATAGAAGTGGCTTGATTTGCTGGACTTAGCAGTACGGAAATGGGAATCGCCGTGGCAGCGAAGTTGCTAATTGAAGAGCAGCGTGGCGTCGCTACGACGCCGATCCAGCCCCCGCAGGGTTCGGGGCCGCTGCCGCAACCCATGAATCGGGAAAGCCAAGTCCGCTTCCTTGCCGTCCTGCTGTCTCTGCTGACCATTGCGGCGGTGGTATTCGCTGCCTTTAATTTCGAAAAAGAACGCGAATCGACTGCTCCGGACGATGGAGTGGCCTGGGTGGAACAAGGCGGCCGCCTGCTGGCCGACCGAGTCGAGCCGAACGGCCCCGGCTTAAAGGCCGGAATCAAGCCCGGGGACCAGCTCGTTTCGGTGAATGGCCAGGACGTGAAAAATCTGCCCGGCCTGGAACGGCAGATCTACCGCACCGGAGTGTGGTCCAAAGCGGATTACTCTCTGCAACGCCAGTCGGTCACGCTCGATTGCAAAGTGATTCTGAGTCCCGCGGATCGTTCCCTCAACAACTTGCTGCGCCTGATTGCACTGATCTATCTGGGGATTGGTCTCTACGTTCTGTTGCGGCGCTGGACCGCGCCGGCTTCCACGCACTTCTACGTTTTCTGTCTGGTCTCGTTCATCGCCTATTCGTTCAAGTACACGGGAAAACTGAACGAGTTTGACTGGATCATCTATTGGAGCAACGTTGTCGCCTGGGTCGTGCAACCGGCGTTGTTTCTCCACTTTGTGTTGATTTTCCCGGAGAAGCGGCGATCGGTGAGCAAGCATCCGTGGCTGCTGGGGCTGGTATACGTGCCGGGCATGTTGCTGCTCGGGACGCGCCTGGCCGCGATGCGCTGGTTGGAAGCCACAGGACGGCTGAGCCGGAATATGGACCGGCTCGATATTGCTTACGGGGCGTTGTTCTTCCTGGCGGCGGCCGGCGTGCTGTGGTACAGCTATCGGCTGGCGAGCACCACGATTCTGCGGCAACAATTGAAGTGGGTGACCCGCGGCACGATTCTCGCCATTGCGCCTTACACGCTCTTGTATGTGTTGCCCTACGTGTTTCCGCACGTAATGAGTTGGCTGCCGCAACCGGCGATGAAAATATCAGTGTTGTCGCTGGGCTTGCTGCCGCTGACTTTCGGCTACGCCATCTTCCGTTACCGGCTGATGGACGTGGACCTGATTTTCAAGCGCGGCGTTGTTTACACGCTGGCGGCCGCAGCCGTGGTGGGAATGTATTTCGGGCTGGTGGCCGGCGTCGCCACGCTGGTGCAGATGCGGCAGCCGGGAACCGGGCCGGTCGGCCTGATTCTCGCCGTAGTAGTCACGGCGTTGTTATTTGATCCGGTGCGCAAGTGGATTCAGGACCGCGTCGATCATTTTTTCTATCGGACGCGCTATGACTATCGCCGCACCCTGCTGGAGTTTGGCCGCGAGCTGAGTTCGGAACCTGATCTGGATAAGTTGCTCTCCGCGGTCATGGATCGGCTTTCTCGCACGCTTGCCGTGGAGCGGATCGCCATCTTTCTCGCGTCGGGGGCGGAACCGGAAAACTTCCTGCTCTCGAAATCGTCGGGCATGGCCGCGCCCGCCCAGCTCGATCTGAGTTTCCTGAGTTCGCCCCGGCCGGAGCCAGAGCATGCCGGGCACCTGTTCTTCGAAAACACGCACCAGGTTCCGCGCGAGACCGCAGGGTCGCAGGACACCATCGCCCGGCTCGACTTGAATTACTACATCCCGTGCCGTTCGCAGCAGAAGACGATCGCAGTGCTCGGCCTGGGCAAGACGGCGCAAGGGGATTTCCTCTCCAGCGAAGACGTGGAACTGCTGGAAACGCTGGGCGGATATCTCGGAATCGCGATCCAGAACGGGCGGCTGTATGCGTCGCTCCAGAAAAAAGCGGCGGAATACGAACGCCTGAAAGACTTCAACGAGAACATCGTCGAGTCCGTCAACATCGGCGTGATGGCGCTCGATATGGAAGACCGCATCGAGAGCTGGAATGCGCAGATGGAAGTGATGTACGCGCTGCCCCGCTGGCAGGCTTTGACACAGCCGATGCGCAGCATTTTTCCCCCCGAGTTTGTGGAAGAGTTTTACCGCATGCGCCAGAACGCCGGCATTCGCAACTTGTACAAGTTCCGGTTGAAGACGCCGGCCGGCGAAACTCGCACCGTGAACGTGGCGGTTGCCCCGCTGGTGACGCGCAAGTTCCAGGTGGTGGGGCGGCTGGTGATCATGGACGACATCACCGAGCGCGTGGAACTCGAGGCCCAGCTTTCGCAGTCAGACAAACTTTCCTCCATCGGACTGCTGGCCGCTGGCGTGGCTCATGAAGTGAACACGCCCCTGGCCGTGATTTCTTCCTATACGCAGATGCTGGCCAAACAGTTGCAGGGCGATCCGCAGAAATCGGGACTGCTGGATAAAATTACACGCCAGACTTTCCGCGCATCGGAGATCGTCAACAACCTGCTGAACTTTTCACGCACCAGCGGAAGCGAGTTCAGCGAGGTCGACGTCAACAAAGTGATCGGCGAAACTCTGGCCCTGCTGGAACATCAGTTCAAGACGTCGAAAATTCAGGTAAGCCGCGAACTGGCTCCGAGCCTTCCCGCGATTCAGGGAAATCAGGGCCGGTTGCAGCAGGTGTTCCTGAACCTGTTCCTGAACGCAAAAGACGCGATGCCGGGCGGCGGCACGCTGAGCGTGGCCACAACCAACGGAGACTTCGTGAGCGTGCGCGTAACCGACACTGGATCGGGCATTGCGCCGGAACACATTCAGCGCATCTACGACCCGTTTTTTACGACCAAGACGGTGCCGCGCGAGGGCCAGAGCAAGGGCACGGGCCTTGGCCTCTCCGTGACCTACGGCATCATCCAGGAGCACGCGGCGCAGATTCGCGTGGAAAGCAATCCCGGCGCTGGCACCACGTTCGCGCTCGATTTTCCTTTGAGCAGGAAGGCAGTCCATGTCTGAAGCGGCCGTGATTTCGCGCAGCACCTTGCACAGCGGCGCGGCTCCGTCGGGAGCGGTGCTCATTGTGGATGATGAGGCCGAGATTCGCGAGTCGCTGCAAACGCTGCTGGAGATGGAAGGCTACGCCGTCGAAACCGCAGGAAGCGGAGAAGACGGCCTCGTCCGCATTGGCGAGCATCCCTTCGATTTGATCCTGCTCGATCTGGCGCTTCCCGGCCGCAACGGCCTGGAAATTCTCGCCGAGATTCGCTCCCATGATTCGCGGCTGCCGGTGATCATGATCACGGCGTATGGCACGGTGGAGAACGCGGTACGCGCCATGCAGGCCGGCGCGGCGAACTTTGTTCAGAAACCATGGGACAACGAGAAGCTGCTGGCCGATGTGCGCGCCGCCGTGGGCTGGCGCCGGGCAGAAGAAGAAAACGTTCAGCTGAAGCGGGCGCTCAAACAGCGCTATAACTTTGAGAATATCGTGGGCAAGTCTGAGCCCATGCTGAAGATTTTCGATCTAGTGGCCCAGGTGGCGAGCAGCCGCTCCACAGTGCTGCTGCAAGGCGAGAGCGGAACTGGCAAGGAGGTGATCGCCAAGGCGATTCATCTTCACTCTCCGCGGCGCGACAAGCCTTTCGTCCCCGTCAACACCGGCTCGATGCCGACCGATCTGCTCGAGTCCACGCTGTTCGGCCACGTCCGCGGAGCCTTCACCAGCGCGATCGCGTCCAAGAAAGGCCTGTTCGAGGTCGCCGACAAGGGAACGCTGTTTCTCGATGAAATCGCCACCATGGGCATGGAAACCCAGGCCAAGATTCTGCGCGTCTTGCAGGATCGCCGCTTCATGCATCTGGGAGGAATTCAGGAGCTGCAGGTGGACGTGCGCATCATCGCCGCCACCAACGTCGATCTGCGCCAAATGGTGCGCGAAGGCCGGTTCCGCGAGGATTTGTTTTACCGCCTGAACGTGATCACCATCGAACTGCCGCCGTTGCGCCAGCGCAAAGAAGACATCCCGCTTCTGGCGGAACATTTCCGGAAAAAATACGCCGAGGAAAACGACCGGCCGGTGCGAAGCATTACGCCCGAAGCCTTGCGGCCTCTCATGGCTTACTCCTGGCCGGGGAATGTGCGCGAACTGGAAAACGTGATTGAGCGCGCGGTGGTGCTTTCTTCCGGAACCGAAATCAGCGCCGACCTGTTGCCCGATTCCATGCTGGGGCGGGGATCGTCGTTCTCCATGCACGATGCGCCATCGGACTCTTCGCTCTTCGAAATCGTCGAAGATGTGGAGCGCCGCATCATCACCGACATGCTGGAACGCTGTAACTGGAACCAGACGGAAGCCGCCGAGCATTTCCATGTACCGCTCTCGACGCTGAACCAGAAAATCCGACGGCTGAATATTGAGATCAAGAAGAAGGGTCGAGGATAGAGAGTTCTCCGCTAGGCCCTTCAACGCATTCTCTAAAGGTATTCCATCCTAAGCCAGGAACGCTGCGTTCTGACGATCCGGTGAACGGGTGTTCTGGCGACATAAAGCGAGTTATCGAGGTCGGGAACGGTTCATCTCCTCGATGTCATCTCGCACCTCGTCCTCACTCGCTTTCTGATGCTGGGCTTCATCTCCACGAACCCTTTTGCCGCCATGCTCCTGCAAAAAAGTCGCACACTCCTGGTGCCCTCTCGAAGCGGCCAACTCAGCGGGACTGTCTCCCGAGCGGTCCAAAGCGTTTACTTCTGCTCCATTCGACACGAGAAACTGGATGGTGCGTAGGTCGCCGGCAGCTCCGGCAGCATGGAGCGCAGTCCGCCATTGATGATGGTCAGTCGCCCTAATGCTGACGCCATGCGACAGCATCGCCTTGACCGTGCGGAAATCTCCATCGTACGCAGCGTATATAAGCAAGTCACCGGCATGAGGAGAAGACGCCATTTGGCGGATGAACAGCCTTTGCCAGACGCCGCTCGGCACTGACAGAAGCCCGAGTAGCAATACCGCCAAACCAAATGTTGCCCACGTCGGTGTATCAGTTGTTCTTTTCTTAGCAAGATCGATCACAATCAGCACGAGCCCAATTGCCACCCAGAAGCCAAGCAAAAAGGGAGCCAGCAGCAAGACACCCCCCGCCCCGTGGGCCAGTGAAAAGCCCACCATCTGAGGCCCTTGTTCCCAGGTCAACGCTGTCTGTTCCCAAATCAGACGCCCAGCAAGAAGTGCAGTGCCGATGAGCGGTACAAGTCCCAATGCGAGCAGCCACCAACGCACACGGACGGCTGGTACGGGACTCGCAGACTCTTCGGTAGCCACAGTCATGAAGAGTGTCTTAGCACACGAGTTAGGCAGTCACAAAGGTAATTGTTAAGAACAAGCCGATTTCGCTTGCCTACAGGAGCGCCCTCGATGGCTGCCCAGCTGATCCCCGACAGCCTTCTCTGTTATAGTTCGAGCACGCCAGCGCGCCTCGCACGCGTTGCGCCGGGCTACGCAATCGCATGGAACTGACCTCGCCCACAGAAGTTGCCAAGCAAAAAGTTCTGGCGGTTCAGGACTACACCCTGCTGTCGGTGCAATCCATTGCCAACGTTTTTCGCAAGCCTCGTTATTTTGGCGACATCATTCAGCAAGCCGACCTGATCGGCGTGGGCTCGTTGCCCATCGTGATGCTGTCCGGTTTTTTCACTGGTGCAGTGCTGGCGGTGCAGAGTGCCAACACTTTGCAGCGCTTCGGTTCGATCACTCTGATCGGGCAACTGGTGTCGCTCTCCATGGTGCGCGAACTGGGCCCGGTGCTGACCGGGCTGATGGTGGCAGGGCGAAACGCGTCCGGAATGGCCAGCGAGCTCGGCTCCATGGTGGTCACCGAGCAGATCGATGCCATGCGCGCGCTGGGCACCGATCCGATGAAGAAACTGGTCGCGCCGCGCGTGGTCTCTACCGTGGTCATGCTGTTTTTTCTAACGGTGATTTCTGACTTCCTGGGCCTGACCGGCGGATTATTTGTCTCCAAGATTCTGCTGAACCTCGACGCCCGCCAATACTGGAGCAATGCCTGGGAGTCGCTGGTGTTTCAGGACGTCTTCATGGGGCTGGTGAAGCCGGTTCTGTTCGGCTTCATCATTTCGACCGTGGGCTGCTTCTATGGCATGACCGCCCGCGGAGGCACGCAGGGCGTGGGCCGGGCTACCACGCAGGCCGTAGTGGCGGCGTCGGTTCTAATCGTCGTGCTGGATTTGTTTGTCACTCAATTCCTGATGAACGTATTGTCGTTCAAGTAGCCGCATGTCCGCACCAACATTGCCTCTCGATTCCGCTGCCTCCACGACCCGGGAATCGGCTAAGTTCGCCATTGAGTTCGAAAACGTGGAACTTGCGTTCGAAGAGAACCATGTGCTGCGCGGAGTTTCATTTCGCCTGCCGTTCGGAGAAACTAAAGCATTGTTCGGCGTGGCGGGATCGGGCAAGAGCACCATCCTGAAGCTTGCGTTGGGTCTGCTTAAACCTGACTCGGGACGGATCTTAGTACTGGGCAAAGATGTGACGCAGACTGCGGAGCAAGATCTGTTCGCTCTGCGTGCCAAGGTCGGCATGGTGTTTCAGGAGAGCGCCCTTTTCGACTCGCTCACGGTGAGCGAGAACGTGGCCTACCAGTTGATGGAAGAGCGTGGCATTTACGACGCCGACATCGACCGCCGCGTGCGCGAAACCCTGCGCTTTGTCGAGTTGGAACACACGCTTGATAAATTTCCTTCCGAACTTTCGGGCGGTATGCGGCGCCGCGTGGCCATTGCCCGCGCGATTATTACCCAACCGGAGTTGCTCCTCTACGACTCTCCGACGGGCGGACTCGACCCGGTTACTTCCAACACCATCGTTGAGCTGATTATGAAACAGCGGGACGTTTCCAAAACGAGTTCCCTGCTGGTAACTCACCGGTTGCAGGATGCCTTCACTATGGCCACGCACCAGTTCGATTTGCAGACCAACCAGATGCGCTCTCTGCCGCGCGGCCACTATTGCGACGTTCCGATGAGTTTCCTGGTGTTGCGCGAGGGCAAGGTGATCTTCGATGGCGATGTGCGCCAAATAGCCCACACGAAAGATGAATACATCCGGGAATATATTTCTTAGCAATCCACTTTAGAATCACGAGCCGTGCTCCTGCTATTTCCCTTTCATCGCCCTTTCCACATCTTCGGCTTTCGACGGTAACGCGGCGCTCAGCTTGATCAGCTTGCCGTCGGGATCAACCCAGTAATCGTCCTCGATGCGCACGCCGATCTTTTCTTCGGGAATATAAATTCCGGGTTCGATGGTGAAGGCCATCCCCGGCCCCAGCGGCACTTTGTAATCGCCGTCGTCGTGCACTTTGAGTCCAATGTAATGGCCCAGGCCATGAATAAAATATTTTCCCAGAGGCTCGCCGTGCAAGTCTTTGCCGTGGCTGTTGATATAGTCCATGGCAACTTTTGCGATGGATGTGTCCGAGGTTCCTACCAGCATCGACTTCCCGGACTGAAACGCCGCCATCGCGGCCTCCTGCGCGCCGAGAACGATGTCGTAAATTTCCCGCTGGCGCGCGGTGAAGTGGCCGTTCACCGGAAGCGTGCGAGTGATGTCGGCGGCGTACATCGAGTATTCGCCGGCCGCGTCGATCACCACCACGTCGCCTGCGTTCATTACGTTGTCGTCTTCCGCGTAATGCAGCACCGTGGAGTTGAGCCCCGACCCGACGATGGGCGCGTACGACGGACGCTCGCACCCGAGCTTGGTCCATTCGTATTGCATGAGAGCGGAAATGTCGCGCTCGTTGACATTCGGCTTCACGGCTTTGAATGCCGCGAAGTGCGCCGCCACGGATGCATCGACGGCTTTGCGGATGAGCGCCACTTCGCCGGCATCTTTGTAGGTGCGCAGCGAGGTCAAGAACGGCTTCACATCCTGAAAGAAGATGACTGCGTTCGAGCGCCTCAGAAAGGCCAGCGGCGCGGCGTTGGCGGAAGGTTCTCCGTCCGAGGAGACGTCGCCATAGACGACCGGACGCGCGCCGGCAATTACTTTCTCGACTTCCTCGGGCAGTTTGCTCATCTCCTCTACGCGATCGAAGCCAGTGATCTTGGGAGCGTCAGGATTCTCAGCGCCGAGCTTGGGGCCCGTGTATTTTTCCCGGCGCACATTGTGCGGCGGCAGGAAAAAAATCTCCGTGTAAGCGCGCGCCGGAGAATCGCCCCGGGCCTCGGCGGCAGGAGCAATCAGCAGGGCTGTTCCGGGTTCCGTCTGGCCCGACAAATAATAAAAATTATTTTCCTGGCGAAACTCGTAAACCTCGTCCAGGCCCTCGATCGGCGCGAACATAACGACCACGCCAGCCTTCTTGGCCAGAGCCTCGCGGCGGGCATGATAGTCGGCGCCCGGCTGGCGGTCGAGAGCGCCGCCGGGAGCGGCCAAAACCGCAGTCATCAGTATGACGAAGAAGCCGAAAAAGAAAAAAGACGCTGTCTTGCGCATTCAGTTCGTCCTGTCTAGAGAAATTATTTGGTTAATAATTGTTGGGTTGACCGACCGCTGCCGATCTTTACTTCGCCCCATCTTTACTTCGCCCCACTCGTAAGATCCTTCTTCGCCTGCAGGAACGAATCGACGTTGCTCTTGTCGATCAACGCAGACCCAGTATCGACGAAGCTGGGGATTGGCGCAAAACTGTTCTTCGACCAATCGGCGTCCAGCGAAGCCGGCTTGTGGTGGTAGAGGTTGTCGGCCATCTGCAAACCGACAAACGCCATGGTATAGGGCTTCTGCGCGATGGTCGCGGCGATGCCGCCCTTCTGAATCCACTGCAGCGTTTCCTGATCCGTGTCCATTGCCATCACTACCTTGCCGGTTACGGTGTAGCTGCTCAGCACGTACGCCACTTCTTTGCCCGACTGCGCTTCCAGGCAGACAAACGCATCCACCTTGTCTCTTTCCTTGCCGATAATCTGAGTCGTGGTGTCGAAGGCGATGCGCGGATCGCCCTGAATATCCACCACCCGCGTGATCTTGATATTGGGAGCGCGATCGAGCGCATCCCGGTAACCGCGCAGGCGATCCTGCAGATTCGGCTGCTCGGGCATAGTGAACACCACCACATTGCCTTTGCCGTTGAGTTCCTTCACCAGCCGCTGTCCGCCCGTAAAGCCCGCCTGATAATTGTTGGTGCCGATGAAAAATAACCGCTTGCTGGCGGGAGCATCGGAATCCACGGTGATGACCGGAATGCCCGCCGCAATCGCCTTGTCAATGCTGTCCTTTAACAGAGCAGCGTCAGTGACGCCCAGCAGAATCCCCGACGCCTGCTTCTGCACCGCCTGGTCGAGCGTGGCTCGCTCCGCCGCGGGATCATAATTCTGCGGCCCCAAAAAATCGGCGCGTACTTTCATTTCCTGGGCGGCCTTGGTAAAACCCGCTCCCGCGGTCTGCCAGTAAGGCACCTGCAGATTCGCCGACACGAAAACGTAATACTCGTCCCCACTGTGCGCCGAACCGCAACTCAGAAAAGACAACGGCAGAATCGCCGAAAAAAAGATCGCCGCAAGAAGAGTTTGGACAAATCTGCGCGAGAGGAGCATCTGACCCTCCTTCGAACAAGAAGCCAACAAGACAAACACGAACACTCAGAATTTCAACGACAGGATTGTAATCGAGAGATCACGTGAAGGAAAGCAGACCGCCGGGTTTCGCCAACCCCTTGTTCAACGCAAATGTTCACTTGTGGTCAGTGGTGGGGTAGCTAACGGCTCGGACACGCCCTCTTCGCTCCATCTTTGAACGTGACGACTTCTACGGCTTTCGAGTCACGAAGCGTCGCCAATTCGGTCATCTGCCGAGAAAACTCTTCGACGGCCACTGGTTCCCATCCATCCTTCTGTTGGCCGATTCCGTGGTACGTCAGGACATGCCATCGCCCCGGTTGGGCCCACGCACTAACGTTCTCGCTCCTTGAAATCTGACGACAATCCACGTTAAACCTGTCCAGCGCTCCATTCCGACCCAGGGTGTAGTAAGAGGCTCGCGGTCCGTAACCCAGCGGCGAGCCTCCCCCTCGCGCCTGCTCATATCCGGCGTTCTCTACGGCAGTAGCAAGATATGCGTGAGAGCGATAAAAGGGATAACAGAATGACGTTACCGTTGTACCGATCCATTCTTCAATCAAGCGTTTGGAGTCGCGCGCTTCAACATCGGCTTGGCTCGGCATGACTTGTGGATGGTGGGTGACACTGTGACTGCCGATTTCATGCCCATCCGTGACCAGCTGTTTCAACATTACAATGTCGTCGTCACGCCAGTCTATTTTCCACCAATCGTTAGTATGTCCGGACCAGCGGTCGTGAGTCGCATCGTGATTGGCAATCAGAAAAAACGTGGCCACAAGATGAAGACGATTCAACACAGGGAGTGCCTTCTCGAATTGGCATCGGAACCCATCGTCGAAGGTCAAGGAAACGATTGCCGGGGAACTCATCGCACAATCATAACGCGACTAGCAGTATCGGGCGCCGCAGCGCTTCTAAGCAGTTCGGCTCAACCTAACTTTGTGCGGTTGCCGTGATAGCCTGATGGTCGCACGAACGGCACGAGGAAGGATTCTGCCCCGGATCGAAAGACACAAGTTAAACAGTGAACTTCGGGCTCTGTCGCCTAAACTTTCGCCCCTATACTCCCACCGGAAATGGCTTGGTGTGCGTGGTCGTGCTGAGCGAAGCCCCGCCGAACCTTCCCTGCAGCAGTGACATCAATCCCGTGTACCAGTAGCCCACCACGAACAGCAGCAGGAACGGCACCGTGATGTAGTTTTCGTTGTCCACCGCGTAGTAGACGGTCATCGCAAAATAACTTCCCACCAGCAGTTCCACCCACGGCACCCATCCCAGACGCTTGCGGTACTTGGCGCCCACCTTGTCCTGCTTGGACACAACGCGATACTTGGGAGTGCGCGCGAAAGCGCTCTGTCTGCCGATCAGCGCTTCCAGCACGGCTTTGGTGTTGGTGATGGTTAGTCCGATCCCGAGCGCCATGAGAAACGGCAGATACAAAAGCGCACGCGGCCAGCTTCGCGGAAAAAGCTCGCGCTGTGACACCAGATAAAAACTGGAGATCGAAAACGTTGACGCCATGAACAGCGGCAAATCAATATAAAGCATCTGGAACCATCCCTGATAGAAGCGGATGATCATCGCCGGCAGCAGCAGCACCGATAGCACCACCATCAGCGGATAGCTGATGTTCGCCGTCAGGTGGTACCAGGCTTCAATCTTGGTATGCAGCGGAGCGTCGCTGCGCATCACCTTCGGCAGAATCTTAATTCCCGTCTGCATCAGCCCCTTGGCCCAGCGCGCCTGCTGCGTTTTGAACGCGGTCATCTCCACCGGCAGTTCCGCCGGACATTCCACATCTTGCAGGTAGACGAACTTCCATCCTTTGAGCTGCGCGCGGTAAGACAGATCTGTATCTTCCGTAAGCGTGTCGTGCTGCCAGCCTCCGGCTTCCTCAATCGCGGTTCGCCGCCACATTCCTGCCGTGCCGTTGAAATTAAAAAACAGCCCGGTGCGCGCGCGCCCCGAATGTTCGAGCACGAAGTGCCCATCGAGCAGGATCGCCTCCACCTGCGTAAGAAACGAATAATTGCGATTGATGTGCGTCCAGCGCGTTTGCACCATCCCCGTCTTGGGATCGGTGAAGTGATGAATCGTGCGCAGCAGAAAATCTTCCGGCGGCGTAAAGTCGGCGTCGAAAATCGCGATGAACTCACCCTTCGCGGTTTTCATGCCTTCGGCCAGCGCTCCGGCTTTGTATCCCTCGCGGTTGGTGCGGTGGTGATAAGTGATCGGGTTGCCCAGCGCGGCATAACGCTCGACTAATCCGCGAGCAACCTCAACAGTTTCGTCGGTGGAATCGTCGAGCAACTGGATGTCGAGCTTCTCCCGCGGATACTCCAGCTTGCAGATCGACTCCAGCAACCGCTCCACCACGTATTGCTCGTTGAAAATCGGCAGCTGCACCGTAACCCGCGGCAGTTCGTCGAACCGTGCCGGAGGCTCTGTGGTCCGCTTGTCGCGGTGCTTGTAATAGAGATAAACCAAAACGTAGCGGTGCGCCCCGTATCCCGCCAGCAAAATGAGCACGACGAAATACGGAACCAGCAGCGCCACGTCAAACGCGTTGGCGTGATAAAGCCCGCGAAACGTAGTATCGAGAAAATGCTGGCGAATGTAGGGCCCAATGCCCTTGGGAGCAGTCCCAGCAGCCAGCGTCGCACACAAGATGAGATCAGGATTCAGCAAAGAGACCCGGTGAAACTTCCTATTCTACCGGATTCTCATTCCACCGGGTCGAGGTTACGTCTCCATCGGACCGTTGTGAATGTGTCTGCACACAATCGAGCGTTGCACCCAGAAGAAAAATCAATCCGTGCCCGCCAAAAATGCGAAGCCGATTTTCCCCGCGCCCATGCTACCGTTTGCTTCATGAAGCTGTGCACCAACAGCAGCTGCCGGTCGTACGGCCGCGTAGTTTACACCACCGCAACCCGCTGCCTGTTTTGTCGATGCGATTTGAAGCCCACGTGGACGCGAAGCGGAATCACACCCGTCCAGAAAACTCGGCGCGAAGCCACCAAGAAAAGCGCCTGAAAGTTTGTCCGTCCGGAGTCCCACAATCTCGCAGCTTTGCGAGAAGTGGAAGGAATTTGCTAGGGGATCAAATGTACCCGAACATCACCTCGTGACATCATGCCGGCGTAGTTATTCCGGGCAGCTTCGGTTTGAAGAAATCCCGCGAGGAAGTTCCTAACGCGACGCCCAGGCCAGACCATCGGGGTCCTGTCCCGCCTGGATGCGGCCGACTACTTCCAACGAATGCAGGTCGACGACCGCAACATACCCATCGGGAGAACACGCCACGAACGCCCGCGCGCCGTCTGGTTGCATCAGGATGCCCGCGGCACCGCGTCCGACGGCGATTTTCCTGATCGTCTTGCGAGTCGCCGTATCGATCACGGTAACGTCCGAGCCGCGCAGGCTGGAGATGAACGCCAGCTTTCCATCGAGCGTAAACTTCAGCCGGTTCGCGCCGCCCACATCGGCTGCCAGCGTTTGCGTCACGTGCTTGCTCGCCACTTCAATGATCGACACAGTCCCGTCCGCGGCATTCGCCACCCAGATTTCCTTGCCGTCCGGAGAAACATCAAACCCCTCGGAACCATTGCCGACACGCACGACCGTCTCATTCCAGTCACCTCCCGGAGCGCCCATCGGCCCACCCGGACCGCGTGGCCCGCCCGGTGGCGGCCCATTCGGCATGCCCGGCGGAGGCACTCCCGGGCCGCCCAGACCAGGTCCGCCGCCAGCCACTTTCTCGATGATGCTCACGGTCCCGGAATTGACGTTGGTGGTCACAATCAACTTCCTATCCGGGGAAACCCAGATCATGTGCGTTCTGTTCTGGCCGGTGCCCAGAATCCAATCCACGCTCCCGGTCGCAGGATCGTACCTGCCAATGGCCTTGGCGGCCTCGGCGGTGAACCACACTTTTCCACTCGCAAAAGCCAATCCATGCGGACCGCGCAACGGCCCAAGGTCAACCGCAGGCAACGCTTTTTGCGCGACCAGGTCCACCACCGCGAGAGTGTTGTAGGCCCCGCCTCCGTAGTTGGACGCGTAGGCCGTCTTGCCATCAGCCGACGCAATCACTTCGTGGGGATCATTGCCGACCGGTACACGCGCGATCACCCGCAGGCTGGGAGGATCAACAATCAGCAGCATGCCGTCGCGTTTGGCGAGGACCAGCAACGCATTCGCGGGTGTGTCCGCAGCGTAAACAGCCCCGGCGCCAAGCAAGCCTGCAACCAGAACGAGGGTCGACAGTAAAGCTTTCATAATTTCGAAAGCATACTCCATCAACCGCCAGGAGGCAGAACGAGGTGCGGGTAGCTGCCTTATGTCTCACGCCCTTTGCGAGAAGTGGGCCGCCCGAAAGACCGGTGCTATTCTTTTCCTGATGTCTGATTCCGTCTTGTCTCTTGTGCCGCCTCCGGCTGATGCCCGCATCGCTTACGGGTCGGAACCGAGTCAGTTTTTCGATCTGCGCCTGCCGAAAGACGATCTGCTCAAGAGCGGACTCACTAAGAACGGCAGGAGATTCAAGAGCGCTTATCCTCTGGTCATCAGTATTCACGGCGGCTACTGGCGCGCCGGGTACAACCTGGATCATGCGGGCCATTTGTGCGCCGCCCTGAGTGGCCATGGGGTGGCGACCGCGAATCTTGAATACCGTCGCGTGGGCAACGAAGGCGGAGGCTGGCCCAACACGTTCGCCGATATCCGCAGCGCTTACAACTTTCTGCTGCAAAACGCCAGCCAGCATTCTTTGGATGCGAACCGAGTTCTCGTCATGGGTCACTCGGCCGGGGGGCAGCTGGCGCTGTGTTTGGCGGGCCATGAGCCGGGAGTGACTCGCGTTGTCTCCCTGGCGGGCGTGGTCGACCTGCAGCGGGCCTGCCAACTGCATCTGAGCAATGATGCTGTCGTCGAATTCCTGCGCGGGACGCCGGGCCAGGTTCCTGACCACTACCGCGAAGCCGATCCTATGCAGCTTGCGATTCCTCAGGCCCGGCAGTGGCTGATTCACGGTTCGGCGGACGATGTTGTTCCGCCCGCTTTTAGCCGCGATTACGTCACTGCCAAACAAAAGCGCACCGGCAAGAAAAAGGAGGATGTTCGGCTGCTGGAGATTTCAGCCGCCGATCATTTCGACCTGATCGACCCGAGAACGCCGGCCTGGAAACAAGTAGAACACACCGTCATCAGTCTGCTGGCCGACCCGGTCACCCTCAGCACATAAGTTGTCGCCGCGTTCGGTCGCCCTTGTTGGGCCGCTACATCGCCCGTACTTATCGAGCTGGTCTGTCCGCGTTGATCCGCGCGAATCGGTGGCGAAGGAGTTTCTTCTCTGCTGAATCCCTTATAATCGTCCGTCACCCGGGAGAATCCCTTGCCCTTCGACGACCTCCGCCAGTGGATCACTGCGCTCGAACGCGCCGGCGAACTGAAGCGCATTCGAACCGAAGTCGATCCGATCCTGGAAATCGCTGAAATCACCGACAGGGTTTCGAAAAGCCGCGATGCCAGAGGCATTGGCGGCGGCCCGGCCGTTCTGTTTGAAAACGTCAAGAGCCATCCTGGATCCAAGGTTCTGATCAACCAGTTCGGCTCCGAAGCCCGTATGAAGCTGGCTCTCGGCGTCTCATCTCTCGACGAAATCGCCGACCGCATCCGCGTCTTCATGGACGTCAAATCGCCGCAAGGTTTTCTGGACAAGATCAAAATGCTTCCCATGCTGGCTGAGATGGGGAAGTTCTTCCCTAAGATTGTCGCCACCGGTCCCTGCAAAGAAGTGATCAAGCGCGATAATTTTTCCCTGCTCGATTTTCCAATTCTGCGATGCTGGCCGCAAGACGCAGGACGATTCATCACTCTGCCCTGCGTGACCACGCGCGATCCTAAATCCGGTAAGCGCAACCTGGGCATGTACCGCATGCAGGTGTACGACGAGCGCACGACGGGCATGCATTGGCAGCGCCAGAAAATCGGAGCCGAGCATTACCGCGAAGCCCTGCGCCGCGCTGCGAACAGAACTGGAGATAGTACAGCTGCATCGCGCGCCGCAGTGGACATCATGGCCCGCTCTTCCGGCGGGTCGGTGCTCGCCGAGGGCGACCGCCCGTCCGGCAAGATGGAAGTCGCAATTGCGATTGGGACCGACCCTGCGGTTACTTTTTCGGCCATCGTCCCGGCACCGCCCGATGTCGAGGAATATCTGATCGCCGGCTTCCTGCGCGGCGCCCCGGTCGAACTCGTGAAATGTGAAACCGTTGACCTCGAAGTTCCCGCCTCCAGCGAAATCGTGCTCGAAGGCCACGTTCACCTCGACGAACTTCACACTGAGGGCCCGTTCGGCGACCACACCGGTTTCTACTCGCTTGAAGATCTCTATCCTGTCTTTCATCTCAGCTGCGTCACGCACCGCAAGGATCCTATCTATGCCACGACGATCGTCGGCAAGCCGCCACAGGAAGACGCTTTCATGGGTAAGGCGGTCGAGCGAATCTTCCTGCCGCTGATGAAGCTGACCATCCCGGAGCTGGTCGACATCAACTTGCCGATCGAAGGCGTGTTCCACAACCTGATGATCGTTTCGATCAAGAAGTCGTATCCCGGCCAGGCTCGCAAGGTGATGAATGCAATCTGGTCGCTGGGCCAAGCCATGTTTACCAAATGCGTGATCGTGGTCGACGAGGACGTCGACGTGCAGAATCTCGCCGACGTGACGCTGAAAGTGCTCAACCACATCGATCCCGAGCGAGACATTCAATTCATGCTCGGCCCCGTCGACTCGCTCGACCACGCTTCGCGCCTGCCGAACTACGGTTCGAAAATGGGCATCGACGCTACGCGCAAGTGGGCGAGCGAAGGCTTCACGCGCCCGTGGCCTGATGAGATTGTGATGGACGCCAAGACGAAAGCATCCGTGGATAGTAAGTGGAAGGCGCTGGCTCAGGAGCTAGGGATCAAGTAGTCGCGGAAAACGTAGGAACAGGTTCCCTGGCAAGAAACGCCGGGCCTCAGGATGACAGACCTGAGGGCTAACCGGTGAAACTCGAGTCACAGGTTAGGTAAGCGGCTCGACTAGTCCACCTAACCGTTAACATGGCGATCTCCGGTTAGGCGTCCAGCTGGACAACGGGACTCGTTTGAAAACCGCACGGGCGAGGCGCCCGTGGCCCCACGAGTTGTGCTGGCGCAGGGTTATGCTTTCTGCTCGTAGCCGCGGCATTGCAGCACGGGCAATCGCGGGTACTTCGGAAACGTTGGATCCGTGGTGGAGCGCTCGCACAGATAGAACTTCGACCCGCGCGCGGACTCCACGACCCGCATGAAACGGCAGTCGGCACACAAGCCAATGCGGCTGCGTTCGTGTTCTCGATCCTGGACTGCTCTGTCGTTGTCTAGTGGCACGGCGATCCTCGAATGCCGCCCAACGGCACGGCGACTGCCCCTTTCGGTATACTAATCGGGTATGCCGGTGTTGAAGAATATTGCCGCGATCGCGAAGGGCATGAGCATCACCTTCATGGAGATGTTCCAGCCGACAACCGTGGAAAACTATCCCGACGGCAAGGGTCCGCTCAAGGGAGCGCGCTTCGAGGCGCGTTTCCGCGGAGCCCACGTGTTGCAGCGCGACGAAAATGGATTGGAAAAATGCGTGGCCTGTTTTTTGTGCGCGGCGGCCTGCCCTTCCAACTGCATCTACATCGAGGCCGCGGAGAATACCGCCGAACGCCGCATCAGTGGCGCGGAGCGGTATGCCAAGGTCTACAACATCGATTACAACCGTTGCATTTTTTGCGGTTATTGCGTAGAGGCTTGCCCGACCGACGCCATCACTCACGGGCACGGGTTTGAGCTGGCCAGCTTCAACGCCAGCAACCTGGTTTACCGCAAGGAGCAAATGCTGGCCCCCCGGCCGGCACACATGGGCGCCAACGTGATCTTCAACCAATCCGACGTGGATGGTGGCGCGCCCGCACAGTTTGTGGCGGGAAGTTAATCTTCGATAAAACTTCAATTTGAGCGACGCGCCGGTCCAGCGGACCGGCGTTTGTGTATTGCGCGTCGTTGGTCGTTCGCCAAACCGTTGAGACCAACACCTTCAACGAGTCTACTGCAGCATCGGCGTGAAAGGGATCCCCTCGGCTTTGCTCGGGGCAGGCTCTTCGACTGCGCGAGACGGTGCGCGTCGCGCATCGTCCCGCTTCGCTCAGGATGACAGTACTTTTAGGAAAATGTCTTGTACGCCTAAATTAGAACGTTGCCGCTAGCCGCAGGGCGCAGCTTCTCGATGGGCCAATGGCGTTGCCGGAGAAGAGGCCGCCGAAGTCGATTACATTAAGGCGATTGTTGAGGTTTTCTCCGTCGGCCTGGAAGTTGAGGGCGAGCTTTTCTGTTTTATAGATCTGGGCGCCGAACGTGGCGTCGACCGCCAGAGTGGGCTTGATGCGTCCACTGTTGATATTGATGCGGTTGACCACCGCCTGGCCATACTCGGACAGCGCCTGCTGCTCCGTTCCGTCGAAATCGAAGGGCAAGCCACTGCCATATTCGGAGCTGCCCGCAATCCACAAACGCGAGGTTAGCTGATAGCGAATGCGCATGCGGGCGGTGTTGCGCTGATCCTGCGAATCGGGGAAATGTCCGGTGAGCTGAGTGGTGGCGCTGGTGGCGTCGTCGCCAAGAAACAGGCCGCCGGTCACGGGAAACCACGCGTTGCCGACGATGTAGGAGTAGCTGAGGAAACCGGAGAAGCGGTTCCAGTGGGGAACTTCGATTTTGCCTTCCGCACCGTAGAGGATGGCTTTGCGGAACGCGATTGGGAAGCTGACACCGGTGCTGAGGATTTGATCGTCGTCAGCGTAGTTGTTCACGTACCGGCGGAAGTAATTGGCGTCGAAGCGAAGCTCGCTGAAAAAGTTCTTGCTGGCGCCCAATTCGAAATAGTTGCCGTGGGAAGGTTGCACGGGCAAGCGCAGGACGCTGGGGTCGAGTGATGCGACCTGGGAAGAACTGGACAACAGGATGTTTTCAAACGACGGAGTCTGGAAGATGCGATCGTAGGAGAGGTGAACGATCAGACCGGCGGACGGGAGATAACGCGCCACGGAGAAACGCGGGCTGACGGCGTTCTGATTCAGAAGCAGCTGATAGTGATCCCAGCGAAGGCCGGCGTTAACCGTCCACTTGCCGATGTGGATGAGATCTTGAATAAATCCGGCCTGTTCGAGGTCGGGACGGCTGCCGGTGAAGGCGAAGGTGGCGGGTGTGCCGGGGTCGTACGGATTGTCGGGATCATTCGGATCTACGGTAATGACATCGCTGAAGTTTTCGTGAAGAAAGATGTTGTCGGACTCAACGCCCGCCTTCCATTCCTGGTGGCCGTGATGGATGGAGATCTCGGTATTGAAGTATCCCTCTCTGAAGTCGTTGTGCTGGAAAGCTGCGATCGGCCAGGAACCGCTATTGGAGTTGAGGTCGAGGGAGTTATCGCGGACCATGCCGCGAACGTTGGCGAGAACATTCGACGAGAAAATGTGCTCGTAGTTGGCGATGCCCATGGTCTCAAAGTTGTCGGCGGTCTGGAGCTGGGCAATCGTTGTCGACGGAGAGCGTAGCTCGGGAAACTCCTGGGGCTCCTCGTTGGGAATTTCGTAGCGGGAGAGTTCGTGACGGACGCTGAGGGTGAGGCGGTCCCTGGGCGTGAAGTCGCGCTCGTAACTTAGGGAAAAGTCGCCGGTGGTGCCGCGGTTGGTGTAGTTCTCGGGAACGACGGGATTGAGGAAGTGGGCGGTCATGGCTCCGGAAGCGCTGGCGCCGAAAGTGTTTTTCCCAACGGTATCCTGAAGGCGGGCAAATGCGCCGGCCGTGTCAAAACTTCCGCCGGAGAGAATCACATCCCCGTGAAGAGTACCGTCGGCCTGCTGGATATCGCGCAGGGTATTGACTTCAACGACGCCGCCCATTTTTCGACCGTACTCGGCGGGAACGCCGGCGGTGTAGATGGTGAGGGAATCAACATCATCGGCTTCGATTTCGGGCCCGAAGCTGGGCGAGCGGTTGTCGGTAAGGGGAATGCCGTCGACGACAAATTGAGTTTGATATTCGGAACCGCGGGGATGGAGGACGGCGTTGCCTTCATAAAGCCAGCCCGGCTGGGAGTTGATTAGATCGGCCATGGTGCGGCCGGGAATCGAGGCGGGACGATCGGCGATTTCCATCTGATCAATATGGTTGGAAGCGCCCGGGCTTTCGGGATCGAGAAGAGTGCTTTGCGCGGTGACCTGTACGGCCGTGCTCACAGAGGCAATGCTGAGCTTGACGGCGTATTCGATGGGAAACGCGGAACGAACTTCGATGAAGCCGTCATAGGGAGCGAAGCCTGGGTGCTGCACTTTGAGGTGATACAGGCCGAATGGGAGATTGCGAATGATCAGCAATCCGGCATCGTCGGCGGAGAAGGACCGGCGGAACTGGATCGCGTCGCTGGAGAGTTCGGCTGACGCTTTGACGGCCAAACCATCAGGATCGGCAACTTTGAGACGAAGTTCTCCCGTGCTGCTTTGGCCCAGAGCCGGCAAAGCGGCGAGCAGAAAGATCGCAAGCCGCCACGAAAACCCGTGCATGGTCGAACTCCCGACGACTTTAATGATGCTAACAGCTTCAGCGGATAGTTCCAGTTTCTTCGCGAGGTTCCAGGCCGCGGCTGGCGGCGGCAGTGCTTCGCAAAGGGCAGCCGATGACTTCCGAATGATTTTACAAATCGCAGACAAGGATTTGACAAATCGGCCCGGGCGCTCGGGCATTCTGGCTGGCAGATTCGGATTCTCCAGGTTCACGCTTTTCGGTTTGGACTTCCACACCCGGACCCGCAAGCGTTTTCCAGCCGCGGAGAATCGGATCGCAGTCTTCACGCCCTCTAGTCGGGGGAATGAGGGAAAATGGGCGCTCGTACCGCAGGGGGTGCGAGTGCCCGTTTTATATTTGGCGCAAACATCGCATGATCTGCGCGACTTTTTTGTGAGCGGGTGCTCGCCTTGTCACTGCGTGACGAGCGCTCTGGGGATTCCTTCCCAGCTCAACTGTTACAATCCGTGGTACCAAACAGGACAGCAATTTCTGCTTTCGCCCAACTGCGCGCAGCGCCACGGGGCCGAAGTGACGATGAACGCGTCCTGCAGGAACCTAGACCAGCGCCATGAAATGTCCTTTTTGCGGATTTGCCAATGACAAGGTTGTAGACTCGCGCGAAAGCAAAGAAGCAGAGTCCATCCGGCGACGGCGCGAGTGCCTCAAGTGCGGCAAGCGCTTCACCACCTATGAGCGCATCGACGAAATTCCCTACATGGTGGTCAAGAAAGACGGACGGCGGGAGAAGTTCGACCGGCAAAAGGTTTTGAATGGTCTGCTGCGGGCTTGCGAGAAGCGGCCCGTCCCCATCAGCAAACTGGAACAGATCGTCAATGAAGCCGAATCGTTTGTGATCGAATCGGCCGAGCGTGAACGCAAGACCAGCGAACTGGGCGAGTTGATCATGAATCGCCTGCGGCGTTACGACAAGGTTGCCTACGTGCGCTTCGCTTCGGTCTATTTGGATTTCAAGGACGTGAAGGAATTCATGAACGAGCTGAAGGATCTGGTGAAGACTAAGGATGTAGCCGAGGCCAGCAAGAAGGCGACTGGTAAGATTTAGCGTCGCAGCCTCGACGGAACTACGCTGAGGATTGCGTATCGGAGACGAATCTAAGGACCGCAGTCATGAGTCATAAAGTAACTTTGATCCCCGGCGACGGCATCGGCCCCGAAGTCTCCAAGGCCACAGTCCGCATTCTGGAAGCGACCGGGGTGAAGTTTGAATGGGAAACTTTCGCGGTCGGGGCGGAAGCTTACGAGAAATCCGGCGAATACATTCCGAAAGAAGTAATCGAATCGATCGAGCGCACGCACGTTGGGTTGAAGGGACCGGTGACCACGCCGGTGGGCGGAGGCTTCTCCAGCATCAACGTTGCGCTGCGGCAAAAGTTTGAGCTGTACGCCAACTTTCGCCCGATTCGGAATCTGCCGCACATTCCTACGCGCTATCCGGACGTGGATCTAATTATCGTGCGTGAGAACACCGAGAGTTTGTACTCCGGGCTCGAGCACGAAGTGGTGCCCGGCGTGGTGGAGAGCCTGAAGATCATCACCGAGAAAGCGTCCACCCGCATCGCCCGCTTCGCGTTTGAATATGCTCGCAAGAATCAGCGCAAGAAGATTCACGCCATCCATAAAGCCAACATCATGAAGTTGTCGGATGGATTATTTTTGCGCTGCTGCCGCACTGTGGCCAAGGAATACCCCGAGATCACCTACGGCGAGCACATCGTGGACAACACTTGCATGCAGCTGGTGATGAATCCGTATCAGTACGACATGCTGGTGATGGAAAACTTGTACGGCGATATTATTTCCGACCTGTGCGCGGCGTTTGTCGGTGGACTCGGATTTGTACCCAGCGCGAATCTTGGAGATCACTGCGCGATTTTCGAGGCCGTACACGGGTCCGCGCCCGACATCGCTGGCAAGAACATCGCGAACCCCACTGCCCTGCTTCGGTCGGCGTTGCTGATGCTCCGGCATCTCGACGAGCACGAGGCCTCAACGCAAATTCGCAACGCCCTCGAACGCGTCTACCGCTATCCCGAAAAGCTCACGCGCGACATCGGCGGCAAGGCTGGCACTTCGGAGTTCGCCGACCACGTGATTGAGGAAATGGCGAACGCGAAGGCACACGCCTGACGGTTGTGGCCACGCAGGCCGTTCTTCGATCTGTCCGATCGACGACGGATCAGCGACGCTTCAGCGTTTCCAACTCTTCCAACGTTCGCGGCCAGTCGGAACCCAGCAAGCGCGATAAGCCCCGGTCCGCAAGGACTTTGCCGCCTGTCTGGCATCGGGCGCAGTAGTTCGTTTCCTTGTCGGCGTAGCGAATCCGCAAAACCTTCTCGCCACATCCCGGACAGGGCTGGCCAAAGCGGCCATGGACCGCCATTCCTTTGCGAAACGCGGTCACCTTTTCCGGAAAGGTCGACTGCGCTTCATCCCGAAGGCGAGCGATCCACAACTGCAGCGTTTCCCTGGTGGCGGCAAACAATCTTTCCCACTCCCGTGGCGTGAGCTTTTGCGTGAGGGTGATTGGCGACAGCGGCGCCGCGTGCAAGATCTCATCGGAATAGGCATTACCGATGCCGCTGAGCAGGCGCGGATCCGTGAGCGCGCGCTTGAGCGTATGGTTTTCAGCCGAAAGCACCGCGCGAAACGAATCAAGGTCAGATTCGAAGACGTCGATTCCTCCAGCGTCAAAAGAATTGAGGTTCGCTTCGCCGCTGACCACATGCAGCGAAGCGCGACGCTTCGCACCGGCTTCGGTGAGAACGAGCGAGCCGTTGGGAAAATCGAAAGCTGCGAGATTCTGGCGGCCTCCTAACTTCACATTCGGGCTGCGCCAGTGCAGCCTGCCGGCGATCATCAGGTGCAACACCAGCCATAGGTCGCCGTCGCCGTTCATGCCGATGGCAATGCGCTTGCCAATGCGCCGCAATTTTTTAACGGTGCGGCCTTCTGCGCTCGCGAGCTTGGGCTCGACCGTCCGCAGCAGAAAAGGACTCGCCAAACGGATTCGCTCCAACGGTTGACCGACGATGCGCGATTCGAGGGCAGTGATGTAGGCGGAGATGTCGGGCAGTTCGGGCACATCATCAGCTTGCATGGCGGCGCGCGGATTTGGCAACTCCTGCAATTCTTCGCAGAGCCTTACTCCGCCATTGACTCTCGCCGCGGATGGGAGTACATTCGCCCGTTCTGGGGAATCAGGAGAAATGTCGCGCACATCACGGCGTGTAGGGATAGTTCTATTCCAGCTGGGCGGACCCGACAGCCCGGAGGCAATAGAACCTTTTCTTTACAACCTCTTTTGCGATCCCGATATCATCGATTTTCCTTTCGCCCGCATCGGACGCAAAGCTCTCGCCAAGCTGATCTCCACTACCCGCGCGCGCAAGGTGCAGCATCATTACGCAAACATCGGTGGCTGCTCGCCCATCCGCCACAATACCGAGCGGCAGGCGCGGGCCCTTGAACTCGAACTGAATCGCCTGGGGGTGGATGCGCGATGCTTTGTGGCCATGCGTTACTGGCATCCCTTCGCGAGCGAGGCCATCGCCAGCCTGCGGCAAGCGGAGTGCGATGAAGTCGTTCTGTTGCCTCTCTATCCGCAGTATTCCTCGACCACTACGGGATCGAGCTTGAACGAATGGCGGCGGCTGTTCCACGGCAACGTAAGAGTGGATTACGTTGAGACTTTCTATCGCAATACAATGTATCTCGACGCAGTGGTGGAAAAAGTGGAAGAGGCTCTGCGTCGCTTCCCTGCTCCCGGACAGCCGGAAATTATTTTCAGCGCGCACAGTGTTCCACTATCGGTGATTCAGAAGGGCGACCCTTACCAGCGGCATATCGAGGAGACTGTGCAGTTGCTGATGGAGCGCGGCCGTTGGAGCAATCGGCACCGCCTTTGCTACCAGAGCAAGGTGGGTGCAAGCAAATGGTTGCAGCCTTCGCTGCATCAAACATTACATACGCTGGCGGCGGAAAAAATTCGCGAGGTGTGCATCGTCCCGGTGGCTTTTGTTTCCGACCATGTAGAAACGCTGGGAGAAATCGACCACGAGGCGCGCGAACAGGCGCGGCGGTTGGGCTTTACGCAATTTGAAATGAGCGCGGGGCTGAACGATTCGCCAAAATTCATTTCCGCGCTCGGCCAGCTCGTGCTCAAGGCAATGGGCGAAACGGTGCATCAATATATTCCGGCGGATTATGCGAAATCGCTGAAAGAAGTGGCTGCTCCTGCTTACATGGCGGCGGCTGGTTTGGATTAGGCAAGAAGTTATCGGAACACAGGAGGAGACTCATGGCGGAACCGGAGACCGGCACGGTCAATCCGAATCCGGAAGCAGCGAAACCTGCTGCCAAGGCCGCGGTCGATGCCACGAAATATGTGGGCACGCCTGCGGTAGGAACCTCGAAAGCAGCTGCCTCGGCGGGCGTCGGCGGGACGGTACCGTTCACGGAGGTCGACCGGAGGCGGCGCCGTTTTGTCTGGACATTAGTGACAGGTTTCCTGACCGCGTGGTTCATCGCATTCTTCCGTTTCTTTTTGCCTCGCACTCTTTTCGAACCCAACAGCGTTTTCAAGATTGGTTATCCCTCGGAGTTCGCGCTGGGAGTGGACACTAAGTTTCAGCAGAAATTCCGCATCTGGGTTGATCGCACTCCCGACAGGGTGTTCGTGATCTACGCGCGCTGCACTCACCTAGGATGCACACCGGACTGGAAGCCGAGCGAGAACAAGTTCAAGTGCCCGTGCCACGGCAGCGGTTATGACAGCGAAGGAATTAACTTTGAAGGACCGGCGCCGCGTCCGATGGACCGCGCACACGTGGAGTTGGCGCCCGACGGCCAGATTATTGTGGACACATCGCGGCTCTATCAGTGGCCGAAGGGGCAGCCCAGCAAATTCAACGATCCAGGAGCATTTTTGACCGGAGTGTAAGAACAATTGATTCAATGACTCATTGATTCATTGAGTCAATTTTGATCTCAGGACTTATATGGCTGACGAAAACAATCCGAGCGGCACGAACGGGAAAAATGGCAAGGTGGGGCTGGTCGAGCGGGTTACGACCGGCGTCAAGGACGATATTCAAGCCCTCAAGACTGATATCCCCGCCAAGGCGAAGGAACAGATTGAGGGGCTGAAGGATCCGACCAAGACGCAGGTCTACACTTCGATCTTCCGCCACAAACACGACGACACCCCGCGCAACCGGGCGCTGGGCGTGCTTTCCAACGTGTTCCTGCATCTGCATCCGGCCAAGATTAATCGCGATGCGGTGCGTTACAGCTACACCTGGGGCATGGGCGGGATCACGTTTTATCTGTTCATTATCCTCACCTACACCGGCGTGCTGCTGATGTTTTACTACCACCCCAGCAAGGTGCAGGCGTTTCGCGATGTGCTCTATCTCGAGCATGATGTTCCGTTTGGCAAGATTTTGCGCAACATGCATCGCTGGGCCGCTCACCTCATGGTGATCGGCGTGTGGCTGCACATGTTCCGCGTGTTCCTGACGGGCTCGTACAAGAAGCCGCGCGAGTTCAACTGGAACATCGGGGTGCTGTTGCTCGTGTTTACGCTACTGCTTTCCTTCACCGGATATTTGCTGCCGGATGATCAACTCGGCTTCTGGGCCGTCACGGTCGGCACAAACATGGCGCGCGCCACGCCGCTGCTGGGGCATGAAGGTCCATTCGGCTCGATGCTGGGGATGACGCCGTATAACGACGTCCGCTTCGGCCTGCTGGGCGGATCGATTGTGGACGCGAACGCGCTGTTGCGGTCCTACATTTGGCATTGCATCGGAATTCCGATCGTGGCTTCGATATTGATGATTGTCCACTTCTGGCGCGTGCGCAAAGATGGCGGGATTTCTGGACCGGCGCAAGTGATGCTGGAAGCTGAAGGCGACAAGCCGCGACGCGGACCGAAGGCAGCAGGGGAGTAAGAAGATTTTATGTGGGGACGGGCACTCTTGCCCGTCGGCCGAGCGTAGCTCGGCAGTTTGCCGGCGGCTGAGAGAAACCAGTCGAGCTTCGCTCGACGGGACAGCCGAGGGCGGCTGTCATGGTTTGTGGAGAGACTATGGACTGGCGACAACTTTGGGAAATCTGTTCGGCCCCGGACAACGTGCCCATCGTGGGCTTGATCCCCCTCCTCTGCTTCTACATTTATCTGGCGTGGAAGCAGGCGCACGCCAACGATCAGTTGATCGAGCAACTTGAAGGCGATGCCGCGCTCGCCAAGACGCATCATCGCAAGACCTGGCCGTTCAAGCCCGGCTGGCAAAAAGAAGTGCACGTCTGGCCGTTTCTGCTGCGCATTGAATTTCTCGCTGCCATCATTGTCACCATCATTCTGATGGTCTGGTCGATCACGCTGAACGCTCCGCTGGAAGAGCCCGCGAATCCCAACCTGACGATGAATCCCGCGAAGGCGCCGTGGTATTTCCTCGGGTTGCAGGAGATGCTCGTCTATTTCGATCCCTGGATTGCCGGCGTTGTAATGCCGACCATGATCATCATCGGGCTGATGGTAATTCCTTACATCGATACGAATCCGCTGGGAAGCGGCTATTACACATGGAAGCAGCGCAAGTTTTCCATTGGGACATTTCTATTTGGTTTCGTCGTCTTGTGGGTCGCGATGATCATCATTGGCACGTTCATTCGCGGGCCCGGATGGCAATGGTTCTGGCCGGGGCAAACCTGGGATCACAACCGGCTGATCTATGAGGTGAACCGCGATTTGCCGGATCTGTTCGGCATTGCGTCGAACCTCGGCAAAGCCGTCTTCGGCGCGATTGTGGTCGGCGGATATTATCTGGCGGGTGGCGCGCTAGTGTATTCGCTGTTCCGGCGGCGCATGAAAAAAGATTTTCAGCGCATGAGCTTGTTGCAGTTTGCTCTTATGCAATTTTTGTTGCTGACCATGGTGGCCCTGCCCCTGAAGATGGGGCTGCGGCTCTTGTGGCACATCAAGTACGTGTGGATCACGCCCTGGTTCAATATATGAAGATTGCAGAAGTCAGATTGCAGATTGCAGATTTCGCCGCGTGATGGGCTGCCGGCAGTCAATCTGAAATCTGCAATCTCAAATCTAAATCGTTTCGTGAACGCTTAGGGGAGAGCACCAGTGCCCGACAAACCGATCCCGGAGCAGGATCCGATTACAAGCAAGTCTTACGCCGCATACTACGTGATCGCGATGGTGATTCTGGTCGCGACGCTGTTCTGGGCATTGTGGGACGAGGCTTGGGGGCAGCGCCCATGGAAGGCCTTCCAGGAGCAGTGGAAGACCCGCTACAGCGCATTTCTGAATACCGCGCGGTCGAAGTCGGTAACGTCGGAGAAGGACGTCGAGCAGAACCCGGATTACGCCGCACTCAAACAGGCTTACGACAAAATTTATCAGGATTCGAAGGCGCAGTCGGCCGAAGCCCGCAAGGCAGTGGACGATGCCAGCGCCCGGCTGCTGGCGGTGCAGAGCGTGTTCACCGACAGGCGCGCGTATGTCAATGCCATCAGCTATGAGATTGAAACGAGCACCAGCCCGTCGTCGAAAGCCAGTAAACAAAAGGAATTGGCCGAGTACAAGAGTAAGTTGGCCACAGTCGAGTTTCCCGACGGGAGCAAGAAAGAATATACCTTCCCGCAACTGGAGGAAACTTACAACGAGATCCGGGATGAACGCACCAATCTGAGCCTGCAACTGGGCGAAGTGCTGAAGCCTGTGACCGCGGCCAAGGCGAAGATGGATGGCTACATCTCCGACCACATGGTGAACTTAACGCCGGCGCAGATCGATGGCCTGAAAAAAAAGACGGCGGATTGGGATCCGGCGATCGTGCAGATCAACGTGGCGGAAGCGAATATTGTAGACCGGTGCGAATCCTGCCACATGGGATCGCGAGAGCCGCTGAAGATCACCGAAGCGGCCATGATGTCAAAGGGCGAGAAGAAGCCGGACGAGTATGCGGCGGCGTTTGTAAGCCATACCGATCCGGAGTTGTTGAAGCTGCACGATCCCGATAAGTTCGGATGCTCGCCCTGTCATCAGGGCAACGGGCGCGCGACCACGAGCGAGGAGAAAGCGCACGGAAACTATGAACACTGGCTGTGGCCGCTCTTTCCCAAGGAAAACGCGCAAGCGGGTTGCCAGAATTGCCACGCGGCTGACATGGTGCTGGTCAGTGGCGATGCTCAGTGGAAGACCATCAATGACGGCAAAGACCTCTACCGGCAACGGGGCTGCATGGGCTGCCATCGCTATGAGGGATACGACAAAGAGCCCGAAGACCTGAACTCGATCGGCCAGCAGCTCAAGCAGATCGAGACCCAGAAGAAGGACAACCTGAAGCAGACTGCCTATCTCATGAAGCAGGCAGATGCGGCGGAGTCGAACGAGGAAGCGAACCGCCTGAATGGCAGTGCCGTCGACCTGAGAGTGGCAAACAGCAAACTGGACGCGCGCTTACAACAACTCGATTTCGAGTCGCACAACCTGATGCAGGATATGAAGAAGGTTGGGCCGAATCTGAAAGATGTTCGGCTCAAGCTGAACAAGAATTGGATTCCGGTCTGGCTGAAGAAGCCGTCGGATTTCCGTCCCACCACGAAGATGCCGAACTTCCGCTTGAGTGATCATCAGATTCAGGCAATCTCGGCCTACATCTGGCAATCTGGATTCACCGACGCACTGCCCAAGCACAAGCCCGGCAATGCGGCGCATGGAAAAGAATTGTTCGAAACTCGCGGATGCCTCGCCTGCCACTCGATCGGCGAGGGCGATCAGATGCAAGGTGGGACCTTCGCCGCGAATCTGTCGCGCGTCGGCGAGAAAGCGAACTATGACTACCTGGTGCGCTGGATTCACAACGCACGGGAGCGAACGCGTCCCTATTGTCCCTACGAGAAGAAGGACATTGGTCCCGAGGATTACGCCAAGAAGGGACTCCCCTACCAGTTCGATCTCGACCACAGCCAGTGCCCCAACGACGGCCACGAACTGCAAGTGCAGAACATGACGGTGATGCCCAGCCTGCGGCTCACTCCGGAAGACGCCGAGGACATCGCGACTTATTTGATGACGCAGAAGACGAAAGAGCCATCATCGTATCCAGATGCGCCGTTCATGGACGATCCCGCACTGAAAGCGGAAGGCCGGAAGTGGATCAGCCACTTTGGCTGCTCCGGCTGCCACGAAATTTCCGGCTTCCAGGATGAAGGGCGCATCGGCACCGAACTCACCTACGAAGGCAGCAAGCCGATTGAGCGTCTGGACTTCGCGCTGTTCACTACGGTGGCGCAGCGCGGCGGCAAGGATGCCGAACCGATTACGAATAAGGAGGACCTCGCGCGTCTGCCGGACGGCCCAGCGGAAGCGCCCTGGTACAACCAGAAAGGATTCTTCGAACACAAGCTGGCGGAGCCCGACGTTTACGATAAGGGCAAGATCAAGGGCGAACTCGATGCTTCGCGCATGCCCAACCTGCACCTTACTAGGGAGCAGGTGCTCGACCTGACCACATTCCTGATGGGAAGCGAAGAGACTTCCCTGCCTGCAAGCTATCAATTCAAGCCAGGCGATGCGCGCCACGACATTCAGGAAGGCTGGTGGGTCGTCAAGAAATACAACTGCATGGGCTGCCACCAGTTCATCCCCGGCCAGCAGACGATCCTGATGGGGATGAAGCAGTATCAGGATATTCAGGAGCAGTTGCCGCCGAAGCTGCTGACCGAAGGCGCTCGCGTCGATCCGGAATGGCTGCGCAAGTTCCTGTCGAATCCGGCGTTGAGTACGACCGACACGAATCGCAATGGCGTGCGGCCTTATTTGAAAGTTCGCATGCCCACCTTCTCGTTCTCAGACAACGAACTGCGCAAGCTGGTGCGATTCTTCCAGGCGCTGTCGCAGCAACCGATGCCTTACATCCCGGAAGAAGTCCCGACGCTGACCGCGAAGGAAAACGACATGGCGCGCAGCCTGTTTTCGAGTACGGCGGCACCTTGCCTGAAGTGCCATGCCACGGGCGATCCCGCGCACGATAAGATCGCGACCGCGCCCAACTTCCTGCTCGCGAAGGAACGCCTGAAGCCGGACTGGGTCGAGCGCTGGATTACCGATCCGCAGGCCGTCAGTCCTGGGACGTCGATGCCCTCTGGACTATTCAAGCAACAGAATAGCCAGTGGGTCTTTGCGGGGCCGACTCCGCCATCGTTCCAGGGCTACGCGGGCGATCACCGGAAACTGTTGACGGATTATATTTTCCAGCTCACTCCCGAAGAGCAGCGCCGAGTGGCTTCGGCGATGCCGCACGCGCGCGCGGCCGTCGTTCAGCCCGCGACTGGGCGCAAACATGCCGCGGTGGTGGAGTCGCATCCAGCGGCGGGCGGTGGATCGCGGTAGAATGGCGGGTTCGGGCAAGTGTCCGATAAATCCGCGTCATGTCAGAAAGAGATGTAAGCATCAACTATTAAGGAGAGAGCGACATCATGAATAAGAAAACAAGTTGGACGATGATCACCGTCAGCGTGCTGGCGTTGTGCTTCTTGCTATTCGCGTCTGCATGCAACAAAAAAGAGGAGCAGCCTTCCAACTCCATGGCGGAACAGCCAGCGGCAGCACCGGCGGCGACCCCGATCGATCCGGCAACGGTGGCTACAGTCAGCGGCACGGTAAAATTTGACGGACCCGCCCCCAAAGAAGCGAAGATCGACATGAGCCAGGACCCCGCGTGCAAGGGCATGAACGCGGCCGAAAACATCGTCGTCGATAACGGCGATCTTGCCAATGTATTCGTGTACGTGAAAGATGGCCTGGGCACCCGCACGTTTGACGTTCCCACTGCTCCCGCCGTGCTCGACCAGAGCGGCTGCAAATATCACCCGCACGTGCTGGGTGTGATGGCCGGACAAACCGTGCAGATCAAGAACGACGACCAGACCACCCACAACATTCATCCCACGCCGAAAGACAATCGCGAATGGAACGAATCGCAGCCGCCATCTTCTCCGGCAATCGAAAAGAATTTCGCCCGCGAAGAAATCATGCTGCCGGTGAAGTGCAACCAGCATCCCTGGATGAAGATGTACATCAACGTGGTCAAGAGCCCGTTCTATGCGGTAACCGACAAGAGCGGAAAATACGAGATCAAGGGACTGCCCCCGGGCGACTATACCATCGCCTTCGTGCAGGAAAAGCTGGGCGAGCAGGACCAGAAAATTACGGTCGCCGCCAAAGACAGCAAGACCGTAGACCAAACCTTCAAACCCGCCGCCGACTAAGGAACTGGCAAGCTGATTTGAGAAACTGACTGGATGTTGATTTGATAAGACGAACTGTTCACGGGGCAGGCTGCCCGAGCGTTGCAGCGTGCTCCGTTCTAAATTCGGAACGTCCGCATTGTCTTCCGAACCTTCCTGATCCCTGGGAGCGCGATTCTGAGAGCCGTTGAAATAACGTACAACCGGGCCCACCATGCGTTCGCCGTGTTCACGGCGTGCGCCACGCTGGTCGTGATTACCGCCGGTGCGCTGGTCACCAGCAACGACGCAGGCCTGTCGGTTCCCGACTGGCCAACCTCATTTGGCTACCTGGTGAAGGCGCCGCATTTTGTGGGCGGCATACGCTATGAGTGGAGCCACCGTATGGTGGCCGGCACGCTGGTGTCGCTGACGCTGGCGATCGCCATCTGGACCCTCTTAGTGGAGCGGCGGCGCTGGATGCGATGGCTGGCGGTGGGCGCATTCTGCACGGTCATCGCGCAGGCCATTCTGGGCGGGCTTACGGTATTGTTCTTTCAGCCGCCAGCGGTTTCCACGGCGCACGCCACGGTGGCGCAGACATTTTTTTGTATCGCCGTAGCCATCGCGCTCTTCACTGGACGCAAATGGGTGGAGGAACAGCCGCGCGCCGAGTTCGATTCTCACCGCCCCAGCCTGTTCACGCTCACATTGCTATCTATCTTCGTTCTGTACGTGCAACTGATCCTGGGCGGGATGTTTCGCCACCACGGCATGAGCTGGTGGCCGCACGTGGCGAATGCCGCGGTCGTAACATTCGTGCTGGCCTGGACCGCGATCCGCGCGATCTCAGTGTATTCCAATCTTGACGCCGTGCGGCGCCCAGCAATTTTGATGCTCTCACTTTTGATCACGCAGCTGTGCCTGGGCTTCGCTGCCTTCGTCACTCGCGTCGCCTGGGGCAAGAGCGCGGCACAGCCCGAGCTTCCCATGGTGGTTTCCACCGTCGCGCACGTTGCGGTGGGTGCATTGCTGCTCGCAACCACCGTGATTCTGTCGATTCAAGTGTGGCGGCATGTCCCGGTGGCCGTCGAAGAATCGGTGCGGCAGACACGACCCGATACTTCAGTCGCATGAGCAAGCCAAATGCCGCGCTTTCCTCATGAAGATGTGCGACCGGATGTCGTAAACTGGAAGTGTGTTCATCGGTTCTATGCCCAAGGATCGCCGTGGCTTCTAAGATCGCTGCCTTCGCAGATGCTGGCTCGGAAGTTGAGCGGACTTCCGCGACGCCGGTCATTTCTGTGCAAGACCTGATTCACCGCTACGAGAACCGGACTGCACTGAACGGAGTCTCATTCGATGTGCGGCCGGCGGAGTTGTTTGGACTGCTGGGTCCGAACGGCAGCGGCAAGACCACGCTGTTCCGGATTCTTTCTACATTGATGATTCCAACCGCCGGGCGCACGCTGGTGATGGGCCAGGATTCATCGAAAGATCCGTCCAGCGTGCGACGGCTCATCGGCGTCGTGTTTCAGGCGCAGAGCGTCGATCCCAAACTTACGGCATACGAAAATCTGTGGCATCAGGGACATTTGTATGGTCTGCGCGGTGCAATGCTGAAAAAGCGAGTGACGGAAATTCTGGGTCGCGTTGGCTTGGCTGACCGTGCCAAAGAACGCGTCGAAACGTTTTCCGGCGGAATGCAGCGGCGAATCGAACTGGCGAAGGGATTGCTGCACCATCCCGGAGTGTTGCTTCTCGACGAGCCTACGACTGGTCTCGATCCCGGAGCCCGCCGCGACCTGTGGCAATATCTGCAGACACTGCGCGATGAAGAACATGTTTCCGTGCTGGTGACCACGCACCTGATGGAGGAAGCCGAGCGCTGCGACCGGCTGGCCATCTTGAACGAAGGTAATCTGGTGGCGCTGGGCACACCGGCGGAATTGAAAAGCGAGATCGGCGGCGATGTGATTATTCTGGAAGCCACGCGGGACGCGGCTTTGCTGGCGGAGCGAATTCGGTCGCGATTCCTGGTGGAAACCACGGTTCTGGAAAACCAGGTGCGGATCGAACGCGAGAATGGACACCGCTTTGTGACCGATGTGGTCGAAGCTTTCCCGGGAGAGATCGAGGGCGTCTCGGTGAGCAAGCCGGCGCTCGAGGACGTATTTATTCGCCGCACCGGACACAAGTTCTGGAGCGAGACGACCGAAGCGGCACCCGGCCCCGAGATCGATCACACAAAAAGTCGTTCAGGAAAAGATCAGTCCATAGATAAAGGGAGGTAGCTTGCGCGCAATGATGCTTGTGCTTTCTCTCGTGCTTGGGATTATTCCTCTCCTGGGCGTGGTTTGGATTCTGACGAGCGGCATGATTACGCTGTGGCCGTTTTCGGCCACGGTCGATGGGCTCTTCATGAGCCTGATCCTGCTCGCGCTCGCCGGTTGTTTCTTCCTTAACGCTTACTGGGAGATGAACGACGACGGCATGCTGGGCTTCCTTCACAAGAAGAAAGCAGCAGCCGCGCCCGCACCTCCCAAGACGTCGGCGCCGGCCCCGAAAGCGAGTTGAGGTTGATGGCAACGCAGAGCACAGCTTTGGCGCGGCCGATTGCGGCTCCCTCCGTGGGATTGCTGCTGCCCGCGTTTACCTTATGGTGGCGCGAAATCGTGCGCTTCTACCGGCAGAAAACGCGCGTGGTCGGCGTGCTGGCTTCACCGCTGGTGTTCTGGCTGGTAATCGGCTCGGGATTCGGCACCTCTTTCCGCTCGGGCGGCGGGCCAAGCCAGCAGCACTATCTGGATTATTTTTATCCCGGCGCGCTGATCATGACGGTGCTGTTCACCTCCATCTTCACGATGATGTCGGTAATCGACGACCGCAAAGAAGGCTTTTTGCTTTCGGTGCTGGTCGCGCCCGTGCCGCGCTCGGCAATTGTGCTCGGCAAAGTTCTTGGCGGCACCACACTTTCCGCGATCCAGGGCATGATTTTCCTGATCTTCGCGCCGTTCACCGGTGTGCATCTCAACGTGGTCCAGGTTCTTTTGGTTGCGGTCGTTGTGTTCCTGGTTTCGTTCGCTCTGACGGCTCTGGGCTTCGCCATCGCGTGGCCCATGGATTCTTCGCAGGCCTTCCACGGCATTGTCAATCTGTTTCTGATTCCCTTGTGGCTGTTGTCTGGCTCGCTGTTTCCGCTTGGCGGCGCTTCGCTCTGGATTCGCGTGCTGATGCGCTTGAATCCGCTCACCTACGGGGTGGAGGCGCTGCGCGATCTGCTCTATCCCGATGCTGTGTCTGTGTTTCCGCTTTCGTCCGCCATTGCGACCCTGACTCTGTTCTCTCTGGTCATGTTCGGCCTCGCTTTGCTGATGGCCAATCGCCGCACCAGATCCTCTACAACATGAGGCCCGCTGCGTGATCCTTGCCGAATGCGTTTTCCGAGGGTCACGTGCACTTCATGGTTCGTCGTAACTCGCATTTTCTTATGTCGGTACTGAAACTTAAAATCGACGTCTCTGGCACGATCGGCGACGAGGCCTGGCGAGAGATTCGCCAGTTCGATCAGATTCAAAGCGCCGACTTCGGTCCGCAGTTCGGCAGCGGCGGACGCTGCAATCACGCCGCCGACGCCCCGCACGCCAAGGGCGAATGGATCGGCGCCGAAATCCGGCTACAGACGCCGCTTCTGGCGCAATACGCCATGTCCCACTACCTGGAGCAGGAGCGAGTGCTGGACGCGGATGTGGAAGGCTGAGGCGTAGAATTGTTCCCGCGCCTTTGTGACTCTGTGGTGAAATAGTCTGTCTATGTCAGTCGGCCCAAACGCGCTCGATCCCATCCCTGCCGAACCAGTGCAGATTCCCCAGGCCGACCTCCCAGCGCCCAAGCGCGGCATGTCCCGCACGCAGAAGATTCTTTTCTTCGTCACGGGCTGGCTGATCGTGCTGATGCCGTTTCTGTTCTGGTGGAACACGTGGTTCGGGCGGCAACTTTCAAACCAGCAACTGACCGCTTACCTGCACGACGACAAGAAGCCGCGGCACATCCAGCAGGCGCTGGTGCAGATCAGTGAGCGCATTTCCCGTCACGATTTCGCGGTCGCGCAATGGTATCCCGAGCTGGTTGCGCTGGCGGCCGATCCCGTCGAGGAGGTTCGCAATACCGACGCCTGGGTCATGGGCCAGGACACGTCGGGCGCGGGTTTTCACGAGACATTGCTGAAGATGCTCAACGATTCGTCGCCCATGGTGCGAGGAAATGCGGCGTTGTCTTTGGTGCGGTTCGGCGATGCAACCGGGCGTCCGCAGATCGTAGCCCTGCTGCAGCCCGCACAAATTACCGCTCCGCAAGCCGGCCGCATCGCAGATTCCGACCGTCCCGGCACGGCGATCCACCAGGGCGGACTGATTGCGAAGCTTGCGCCGTCCAACTCCGGGGCTTCACAGAGTGTGATCGAGATTCGTTCTCCGATTCCCGGGCGGATTCATTCGGTGGCAGCAACCGGAGCGAATGTGTTGGTGGGCGCTGAGATCGCGGTGGTCGATCCCGGGACGGAGCAAGTTTGGGAGGCTCTGCGGGCGCTGTATCTCGTCGGGCAACTGGACGATCTTCCCGCCATCCGCCCGTACGAACGCGATCTTCCCGACATTTCGAACGATGTGCGGCAGCAGGCGCAGGAGACGGAAAAAGCGATACAGCTGCGGGCGAAGTAGGCCTCAGCCCCGCCGGACGTCGGACCTCAGCAAAACCAGGACTGCGTAGAATCCGGGCTTGGCGCATCGCACGGGTAGGGATCCTTCGACTGCGGCGCGCAATTCGCTTCACGAATTCCGCACCTTCGCTCAGGATGACAAGGTGTAGGGAGCTCTGTAACCGAGCCGTAAATGAAGCGATGGGCAGACGGCGGAGGGTTCAAGCTTAGAGCTAATGGCTAAGAGCTAAAAGCTGGCCTTCAAATCGCCATCGGTCCGACTTCTTTTTCCACTTCCACCGTATCAACCATCGCGATAGCGTCCCAGGGACAGCCGTCAAGGAAGCAGCCATCCGGCCCTTTGCTGAGGCATTTCTTGCAGCCGATGCACAGGATTGGGTCGATCGCGATGCGGCCGAACGGCGTGCTGTCTTCGTCCGCCACCCAGAACATGCAGTCTTCCACCGGACAATATTCCACGCAGGCAGGCGATCCGGCGCATCCGGTGCAGCACTCGGTGATCACCGCCAGCTCTTTCGGCTTTTTCTTGCGCGGCGTGGCGATCCCTTTGGACCGGGGTTCGGACTTCATCTCGTCGGGAACCATCCCAACGGCTTTAGTGGCGCCGGGTGCGGCAGGCATGCAGGGATTATACCGTAAGGAGCCTTTGCCTCTAAGCCTTTAGTCTGTTGCTCCGAAACTGCCCAAAATGATACTCCGTCCGGCGTTTGTGACCGACCTCACCATTTCCGCACGGGCGATTCTGCTATAGTGAACCCCTGCAAAGGAGCATCTATGGCAGGAAAAAGTCTGAACCGGGTTCAGTTGATCGGCAATCTTGGAAAAGATCCAGAAGTGAAATACACGCCCAGCGGCACGCCCGTGGCCAAGCTCACCATCGCCACCAACGAGCGCTTCAAAGATAAGAGCGGCGAGTGGCAGGACCGCACCGAGTGGCACAACGTGGTGCTCTGGCAGCGCCTTGCCGAGATTGCGGGCGAATATCTGAAGAAGGGTGGCAAGGTCTACATCGAAGGCCGCCTGCAGACCCGCTCCTGGGACGATAAGACCTCCGGCCAGAAAAAATACATGACCGAGGTCGTCGGCAATGATCTCATCCTGCTGGGCGGACGCGGCGAAGGCGGTGGAGATTCGCGCGGCGCAGCGTCTTCCGGCGGCGGCGCAAGTCATTTCGACCAGCGCGTGCCCGAGTCTGAGCAAGCCGCAGCCTCGGGCCCCATCACGGACGAAGATATTCCCTTCTAGCCGCGAGCCACACGCGTGCTCGCGGACGGATGGAGATATGGCTTGACCAGTCGCGGCGAAACGGCCCCTCCCCGTCGCGCGTGAGCGAGCAGTCCCAATCCGGCCGAAAGCTTCACATCGCCGTTTCCCGGCCCCCGTGCTAAGATGCGTTTTCGCCCGGGAGGCCCGCTATGGAACCTCTACCGCCATCAGGCCCCGCATCTCCACCTGCACACGACACAGCCATCGTTTCCTCAGAACTCGCCTACAAAGACCGCAGCACCGGGCTGGCGATTTACGGCATCGTCGAAATTCTTCTGGGCGCTCTGGCTGCGCTGATGATTCCCTTTATGCTGCTCGGCGCGGTCTTCGCGCGAAGGCTCCCTGGCGGAGCAATGCCAGCGGGCACCTATGTGAGCACTATTTGTTCCTACTCGTTTGCGGCGGCTGCCTTGGTGACCCTGGGCATCGGTTCGATTCGCGCAAGGCGATGGGCGCGCGCGCTCAACCTGATCCTGTCATGGGTCTGGCTGATCACCGGAGTTGCTGCCACTGTGGCGATGACCGTCTTCATGCCTTCGGTTTTTGCAGCCTCCTTCCGGCAGGCAGCGGCGCAGAATCCTGACGCGCCATCCATGCCCACTGGCGTGGCGGCAGTCGTTCTCACGATCGTTATTGTATTTGCATCCATCTTCCTGGTAGTCCTGCCTATCGCCTTCCTCTTGTTTTTCCACCGGAAAGATGTGGAGGAAACTTGCTGGCGGCGCGATCCCATCGTGCGCTGGACCGACCTGTGTCCGCTGCCGGTGCTGGCCGTGAGTCTCCTTTTTGCTTGCGGCGCTGTCTATGATCTCTTGATGGCGGTTACAACTCCCGTTATGCCCTTCTTCGGAACCTATCTTGGCGGACTGGCCGCAGTTGTGGCTTTAACGCTGGTCGCTGGCATCGATGGATTCCTTGCCATTTCCCTCTACCGTTTGCGCGTGGCCGGGTGGTGGATTGCGGTCGGCGCTCTGGGGCTTCGTTTGATCTCTTCTACTCTCACGCTTCGCCACGCCGACCTGCTGCAACTCTATGCGAAAATGGGGTGGTCCGAAACGCAACTGCAGCAGATGAGCGCCAATCCAGTCTTCCGCAGCGGCACGATGCTGTGGTGGAGTTTGGCCTTTGCGGTTTTGTTTTTGGGATACCTGATCTGGATCAAGCGCTATTTCGCCGTCCCAACCGATTCCAGCAGTTTCGGGTTGGAGACGCCTCCCCAGGCGCCATCCGGAAGCGTTGCCTGATACTGTCCCCTTAAACCGGAAACAAGATGCAAGGAGATTGATCGATGACGGAACTAGCCGACAAGAAATGCGTCCCCTGCCGGGGTGGCACTCCGGCGCTGCAGGGCAAGGAGCTCGAGACGCTGCACAAGTCCGTCCCCAAGTGGACCGTGGCGAACGGACATCACCTTACTCGCGAGTACAAGTTTCCCGACTTCGCCAAGGCGCTCGAGTTCGTCAACAAAGTGGGCGCGGTGGCGGAAGAACAAGGCCACCATCCCGACATTCTGCTGGCCTGGGGCAAGGCCGAAATCACGCTGTGGACTCACAAGATCGACGGCCTCACCGAAAGCGACTTCATTATGGCCGCCAAAATTGACCGCGTTTTCGGCGCTTAACAAGCGGCAGGAAGAGTACGCGGCCGTCTCGGCGGTTCGCTGGTTCAGGCGTCGCTCTCAAGGTTTGCCGCTCAAGGTTTGGTGCCGGCACTGCTTCCCTCTGCTGCACTCTCCGCGGGCCGGTTAGGCTGTGGTTGCAACGCTGCGACCCGCTCACATTCCCTGCGCAAGCCTTCCGTAGTCAGGCGCGTCGCGCGCTCGATCGCCGGCCCCAGCGCGAAGCCCAAGGCCCGGGAAGCGATGCCCACAAACTCTCCGCGCACCTGCACCTCGGTTTCGCAATCGGAAACAGCGTGAAATGTCTGCCGGGTTTCAAGCGTGATTCCGAAGAAATGGCTGATGTAGGCCACGCTGCGCGGAGGCTCAAAATGCAGCAGCACCTGATCAATCGTATCGCGGATGCTGCCATATCCTTTGATGCGGATGCGGCTTCCTTCTACCCAGGGCTTGCCCACCCATTGGACCTCCGAAACCTCCGTACAGCGTTTCCATGCATCGGTATCGGTATAAATGGCGAAGGCAGTTGCGACCGGGCACTTCACAGGGAGCCGAAATTCGTAGAAGCCCATTGCGTCCTACAGCAGCCGATGCTGGATGAGCGTATCCAGGCAAGCCCGTGCCATGCAGATTAGGCGAAAACGGCACACAGAGCAACTATCCAGCCAGGTTCTAGCCAGAATCCTTCAAGTCCGAAAGGCTCGAGTCTCCATCCCGGTCCGCGTTCATCGCGCGCCTCATACTCAATGCCCACAGTGCGGCCGGCGCCAGCATGATCAATCCCGTGCCGCTGGCCACCGTCCGTGCGGATACTCCCCAATCCATGAAGCGCCCGCAGAAATACGCGCCCGCGGCAATCGTCAGCATCGAGAGTCCCAGGTCGGCGGCGAAGACTCGCCCGCGGAACCGGTCTTCCGTATGAAGTTGCAGCAGCGTTGTCGAGAAGACCCACACCGTCGAGCCTCCCGCATGCGCGATCATTGCGCAGGCGGCGGCGTGCCACACAGTGCGCGCGCTGCCAAGAATTCCGTAGCCAACCGCCACAGTGAGATATCCCAACAGGATGCCGAGTTGCAGCCGGCGGTCGTTGCGGGCCGCCCAGCGCGCCACCACCAGCGGCCCTATCATCGCGCCGAGCCCGCGTCCGCCCAGAAGAATGCTCATGCCGAGCATCGCTCCACGCGCGGCATCCATGCCGCGCCAGTGCAGTGCGAACTCGCGCTCGCCCATCACCGTGAAGATCACCCAGCTGGGACCAATCATCAGTTCACCGGCCTTCGCGAAAATCGTGGGAAAAAGCATGCGATGGTTCCTTACATAGCGGATGCCCTCCAGCACCGGCGAAAAATCGACCAGATCGCGCGGGCGAAGCGGAGCAGCCACTTCCGCGTGGGGCTCGGCGAAATGCATACCGCTGATTAAGATCGCCGAAGCCAGGAACGACAATGCATTCAGGATGAACACCGCGTCGCGGCCAAAAAAGGCAGCAACCAGTCCACCCACCGAAGCGCCAATCAAGAGATTCACCGACCAGGTCGCTGACGAGAGCGTATTGGCGATGAGCACTTCTCCCCGCGCCGCAATATTCGGAAGCACAGAACTGCGGGCCGGCTCAAAGAACGCGGCCATGATCGTCTCGCCCAACAACAGCGGATACACCAGCCACACCGTCGACTGCGACCGAACCAGCAACATAGCCAGAACAATCACGAAGCGCACCAGGTCCGCGGCGATCATCACGTGCTTACGCCGCAGCCGGTCGTTGATTACGCCCGCCGTAGGACCGACCAGAGTTTGCGGCAGCACTTGCAGAACCAGCGCCAGCGCGACTGAGCTGGGACGCCCGGTCAACTGGAGCAGCAACGTGTAGATCGAAAGCGTGTAGAACCAGTCGCCAATTTCGCTGACGATCTGCGCCATCCACAAGCGGCGAAAATTGCGGTTACCGCCGAGCAGCCGTCCGTAAGATGCCAGCGAAATGGAAGGTATCGCGATCTCCGGTTGCGGTTCCATATTGCGCTCGATATGAGGGACGGGTGCCCCATTTCTCGCGTCTTTTGCGAGAAATGGGGATTTTGATCTTCTCTTAGAAACAACCTTTGGGAACCACGCGATCCAGCAGCGAGCTACGACCCCGGCTGCAACTTATGCTTGAGGTCTTCGGCGATTTGTTTGCCGTGGAAGCGTCCGTTTTCGATGAAGATTTCGTTGGTGCGCGATCCCGCCACGATCACGCCTGCCACATAAACTCCCGGCACGTTGCTCTCAAGCGACACTGGATCGCACACCGGACGGCACTGCTCTGAAGACAACTCAATCCCCATGCTGCGCAGAAAATCGTAGTCAGGATGGTAGCCGATGAGCGCGAGCACAAAATCATTCTTCAGGCGTAACTGGCCACGCGGCGTCACCAGCATCGCGTAGTCGGGACCGATCTCCTGCACGCTGCTGTTGAAGTAAGCCACGATCTCGTTGTTCTTGATGCGGTTTTCGATGTCGGGCTTGATCCAGTACTTCACGTGGTGGTGCAGTTGCGCATCGCGGTGCACCAGCGTCACGCGGGCGCCGTGCCGCCACAAGTCGAGCGCGGCGATGGCCGCAGAATTCTTGCCCCCGATCACCAGCACTTCGCTGTCGTAGTAAGGGTGAGGCTCGCCGTAATAGTGTGAAACCTTGGGTAACTCTTCGCCCGGGATGCCGAGTTGATTGGCCAAATCGTAGTAGCCTGTCGACACGATCACTTTTCGCACGCGATAATCGTGCGGCCGGCCGGCGCGGTCAGTGGCCGTGATGCTGAACTTGCCGTCCTCTCCAAGCACGGTCTTCACCCACTCATACTGCCGCACGTCGAGGTGGTAATGCTCCGCGACCTTGCGGTAATACTCCATCGCCTCTTCGCGCGTAGGCTTCTGCAGCGCGGTAGTGAAAGGGATATCGCCAATTTCAAGCAGCTCGGGCGTGGTGAAAAAAACCATGTTCGGCGGATAGTGAAAAAGTGAATTCACCAGGCATCCCTTATCCAGCACGACCACCTTGAGCCCGAGCTTCTGCGCCTCGATGCCGCACGCCAGCCCCGTAGGCCCGGCCCCAATGACGAGAACGTCGGCGTGCACCTCTCCACTGGGCAGCGCCTTGGTCTTGGGCAGGGTCAGCACGTCTTCGGCAGCAAGAGATTCGCGCATGGACCTCCGAGAAATCTGCACCCCTTCCGCGCGCACCGGCGCACGGTCAGAGATCGATGATTCTAGCATGCGGGAAAAACGTGTAGCGCGAGCTCAGCCTTCCGTTCGCTTCCAGCATGAAGAGGGTGCCCCATCCTAGCGCGCCTTTGGCGCTAGGGTGGGAAGCAGACCGATCGCACCATGGGCCTTCTCTTTTCACCGCCGCCGTATAATAGTCGGTTCAGTCATACACGCTCCGGACCCGCCTATTCGCGCCCCAGGTCCGACGCACAGGAGACCATCATTTCCACGACTCGCTCCGAATCCGACAGCATGGGACAAATCGAAGTCCCCGCCAACGTCTACTGGGGCGCGCAGACGCAACGCTCTCTTCTGCACTTCAACATTGGCCGCGACACCATGCCTCCCGAATTAATCCGCGCTTTCGGCACGTTGAAGAAGGCATGCGCGCTGGTGAATCAGGATCTCGGCAAACTTCCCGTGGACAAATGCAAACTGATCGTGCAAGCTGCCGACGAGGTCATCTCCGGCAAGCTGAACGATCAGTTCCCGCTGCGTATCTGGCAGACCGGCAGCGGCACCCAGACCAACATGAATGTCAACGAAGTCATCGCCAACCGCGCCATCGAGATCGCGGGTGGAAAAATGGGATCGAAAAAACCGATTCATCCCAACGACGACGTGAACATGTCGCAATCGTCAAACGACACGTTCCCCGCGGCCATGCACATCGCCGCCGCGGAACGCGTAAAGACCGCGCTGATTCCCGCGATCAAAAGCGTGCATGATGCAATCGCCGCCAAAGCGAAAGAATTCCACGATGTAGTCAAAATCGGACGCACCCACTTGCAAGACGCCGTGCCCCTGACCTTTGGCCAGGAGTTCGGCGGATGGGCGAGCCTGCTGGCGCGCGACATCCGCCGCCTGGAACAGGTCCTCGACGGCCTCTACGATCTCGCCATCGGCGGAACTGCCGTTGGGACAGGCCTGAACGCGCATCCCGAATTCGCCGAACGCGCCGCCAGGAAAATTGCCGAACTCACCGGACTTCCCTTCCGCTCCCACGGCAACAAGTTCGCCGCCCTCTCCGCGCACGACGAAATCGTCTTCGCCCAGGGCGCAATGGAAACGCTGGCCGCATCTCTCATGAAGATTTCGAACGATATCCGCTGGCTGGCCTCAGGCCCGCGCTGCGGCCTGGGAGAAATTTCGATTCCAGAAAACGAACCGGGATCTTCCATCATGCCCGGCAAAGTGAATCCCACGCAGTGTGAGGCCATGACCATGGTCTGCGTCCAGGTTCACGGAGCCACGGCTGCCGTGGGATTCGCCGGCTCCCAAGGCAACTTCGAGCTCAACGTTTTCAAGCCCGTGATCATCTACAACTTCCTGCACTCGGTCACGCTCATCACCGACGCCTGCCACGGCTACGTCGACTACATGGTGAAAGGCATCGAAGTCGATCGCGCAAAGGTCGACTGGTACGTGAAGAACTCACTAATGCTGGTAACCGCCCTGGCCCCAAAAGTCGGCTACGACAAGGCCGCGCAAATCGCGCACACCGCCCACGTAGATCACAGCAGCCTCCGCGAAGCCGCCCTGAAGCTAGGGCACCTGACGGGCGAGGAATTTGATTTGCTGATGAAGCCGGAAAGAATGACAAGACCGTAGGTAGTTGCGCCCCAGTCACAACTATGAAGCTCTCTATCCCGATCTTCCTCTTGTTCCTCTCCACAATGCTCTGCCTCGCCAAAGACAAGACGTGCCCATCGCCGGAAACGGTAAAGGATTCCAAATTCCATCCGGGGCAAGTGTGGCAATATAGAGCCCGCCGCGGCGAGGAGAAATCCTTCCTCACGATTTTGAGGGTCGAATTCCTGCCGAAGAGCGGGACGATCATTCACATTCGAGTGGATAATGTTCGGCTCAGGAACTGCACGGGCGGCCCGGAACCTGACAAGTTTGAGCACATGCCCTTCACGCGTGACGCGATAGAACGCAGCGTTTCTAAACTACTCAAGGAAAACTCGGAAATTCCCGACTACAAGAGTGGATACGACGAGTGGCAAAGAGATTGCGGAGGCGTCTACACCATTACCGTAGCCGAAGCGGTGGCAGTCGCCGAAGCTACCTTCCGCAGCGGACTCGGCTGCGGTTCGACCGTGCCGACGAAATAGCGGCTTGGGCTACCGCTCCGTTAGTTCAGGTTCTTTCACCAGCTTGGGATCCGACTTCTTCTTCGGCGTGGTCGTAATCACCACTACGCTCACCAGCACCAGCAACGTCCCCAGCAGCGTGCGCGACCCAACCGCTTCCCCGCCGAAGAAATATCCCAAAGCAACCGCCACGACCGGATTCACGTACGCATACGTGCCCACCTTCGTCGGCGATTCGTGATGGATCAACCACACATAAGCCGTAAACGCGACGATCGATCCCGCCACAATCAAATACACCAGCGCGATCCACGCGTCGCGCGACACCGCCTGCGGATGAAATCCCTTGAACTCTCCCATCGCCGCTGCGGCCAGCGCGAGCAAAATTCCTCCGGCAAACATCTGCGCCGCGGAGCTCATACCCTTCGAAGCCGGCAGCGCCAACTTGCGAGTAAGCGCCGACGCCACCGACCAACTGATGGCACCGATCACCAGCGCAACCGCTCCAGCAGTATCAATCGCACCCGCGCCGAGGCGTTCCGAATGGCTGACCAGCACGGCCACGCCGCAAAGTCCCACGAGAAGAGCAACCGCCAGTCGAATCGAAAGCCGTTGCGTGCCCAGAAAAACGATTTCCGAGAGCGTCATGAAAACCGGAATCGTCGCCATCATCACCGCCGCCACTCCCGACGGCACGCGGCGCTCCGCCCAGAACAATAGCCCATAATCGAAAACAAAGATCAGCACGGCCAGCAACGTGGTGGCTCGCCACTCGCGAAACGTTGGCGATGCGTCGCCCTTCATCCGCATCCACGCGTAGAGAATCGCGCCCGCTGCCAGAAAGCGCAAGCCGGCCATCAAAAACGGCGGCACTTCGCGCACGCCCACGCGGATCGCCAGAAACGTCGATCCCCAAACGAAGTAAATAATGGCGAACGCCAGCAAAGTCTTCCACGCCGGAGGACGCGTCGTAGTTTCCATGTAGATAGGAACCTTGCGCGAGATGGTGACCTTCACACGAGAAGCATCGCCACGCGAAATGGTGAACCGTCCCCGCGCCGCATCACCCCCGCGCCTCAGTAGATCACCAATCCGGCGCAGCCGATGCAGAGTCCGGCTATTAAATGTTTTTATGGGATGCGCTTATATGGTTGGTACAACGCGCAGCTTACTTCTTCAGCAGGCTGGCATGGCTGGCCACGCACATCCACTTCCCGCCCTGGAATACCCAGGTGTCGGTGAAGCGGCCCACGTGGTCGTAGGCCTTGCCTTGATAACTGCCCTTGGTGTGGTATTCGCCAATCACGACGGCGGTGGTCTGATAGAACCTGACCTTCATCCCCTGCACATTCATAGCGGTCGGCTTGAACAGGGGATCCTTGATGTCGGCCAGGAACTTGGCCTTGTCGCTGACTTCGCCGTCAAACTCAGTGTTGGTGAAAGTGTCAGCCACCAGGGCATCGAGGACGGGCGCGTCGCGGTTCACCTGCGCCTCGTTCCAGACGTGCTCCAGCACGATCAGTTTATTTTCGGCGTCCGAAGTTTGGGCAAAGGCCTGCCCAGCGGAACCCAGCGCCAGCAGAAGAAAGCAGAAGAAAGTTCGAATCATAGCCTTACGTACCCGCCTCATCCCCACGTGAAGCGGACACTGCGAAAACATAGCAGTCCATCCCCGTTTCGTGCCACGGAAATGCAAAAATGGGTGGTTACGGAGGTCACGGAGGCGGGCTCCAGGCTTCGCTTTCTGGCTTCGGCTTTCCGACTGCGGAGGGGTCAGCACTTTTACCTTCGAATTCAGAAACGCTCGGGCGTATTGCGCCCATCAAAGATGTTTGGCCGAAGCCCGAAAGCTGAAGCCCGAAGCCCTCCCCTAGAACGCCCAGCGCAGCAGCGTTGCGCCAACCGTAAACCCCGCGCCCACCGACGCCAGCAACACCAGGCTTCCCTTCTTCAACTTGCCCTGCTCGATCGCCGTATTCATCGCCAGCGGAATCGTGCCGGCCGTGGTGTTGCCATATTCTTCGATGTTGACAATCACACTCTCCGGCCGCAGTCCGAGCCGATCGGCGGTTGCGTTGATGATACGCAGGTTGGCCTGGTGGGGAATAAAAGCGTCAATGTCCGATCCCTTGAGACCATTGCGCGCGAGCAGTTTTTCGCAGGTCTCGGTCTGCTTGCGAACTGCAAACTTGAACACCTGCTGCCCGTCCTGGTGAACGTAGTGCATCCGCTTATCGACAGTTTCGTGCGACGACGGATTCAAACTGCCCCCGCCGGGCATGTACAGATAGCATCCGCCCGAGCCGTCCACCTCATGGATAAAATCGATCAAGCCCACGGAATCGTCTTCCGCCGGCTCCAGAATCGCCGCGCCCGCGCCGTCGCCGAAAATCACGCAGGTTGCGCGATCGGTGTAGTCGATCACCGAAGACATCACGTCCGCACCGATCACCAACACTCGCTTGTGAACCCCGGTAGCAATGAACTGCGCTCCCGTCTGCAGAGAGTAGAGAAACGCCGAGCAGGCTGCGGAAATATCGAAACCCCACGCACCTTTGGCGCCCAGCTTGTGCTGCACCAGGCAGGCCGTCGATGGAAAAAGCATATCGGGCGTAACCGTGCCAACGATCAGAGCTTCGATGTCAGTAGGAGCAAAACCTCGTTGTGCCAGCGCCTTCTTTGCCGCTTCGACCGCGAGGTCGCTGGTGGCCACTCCCTTCTCCACGATGTGGCGCTCACGGATGCCCACGCGAGTCATGATCCAGTCATTGGTGGTGTCGACCATTTTTTCCAGGTCGGCGTTAGTGAGAAGGCGGGGCGGCACATACGTGCCCAAGGCGCTGATCTTGGCGCGAATCGGTTTGCTCAAACGAGAAGCTCCTGAAGAAGGGCTTTGGGGATGAAACTGAGTATTGTGAAGGATTGGCAGCAGAATGTCTAACATGGAGCGACGGCTGGGCAATGCTTGAGGTCCCCAAAATATCGTTGGTCATCCGAGCGAAGCGAAAGCCTGCCCCGGGCGAAGTCGAAGGGGACCTCTGCAATTAGCCCGCAGCGTCTCGGCGCCGGCAGGTTGCATATATCCTTCGTCCCGCAAAGGCGCGGGCCTCAGGATGACAAATCTTCTGGTGCGACACACAACGCAAGAAAGCACAATCGCTCGTCCGAAAGCCAGGGCCCTACTGCTCACGCAGCGCGAGCGGCCGATTCGTACGACATCCACTCCCGAACAAAATTCGGACACGAGACCACCCCGAACCCGTTCCCTTCCCCGCGCATGAGATAAAGCACAGCCGCCCGGTCCAGTTCCTCCAGTTGCGTCAGATCGAGCAAGGCCCACAAATCGCAGGCCAGCGCCGTTTGCACGAGTTGATCCAGGTATGAAAGATGGCCCTCAAATAATTTGCCGGAGACGCGAATCGTTATGTTAGGAACGCTCGAACTGGACGGAACTCGGCTCATTTTTTCCCTCGCTGGCGGCGGCAATTGAATTCCTGCCAAGCCTCCACCTATTGGACGCTCTCGGAGCGTAGTCTTGCGCAAAGAGTTGGTAAATAAACTGTAAAGATTTGCAAGGACGCACAGAACCTCCGCCCGAAGTGTTCTGTGCAGAGAGTTGAAGCGAGAAAGTTCGATGTTAAGAGAGCACGACGTCAAGAGCAGGAAGACGCACTAGCGTCTCGTTCCTGTTTGCGCTCTTTGCGGCATTTCTTTGCGGCCTTTGCGGTTAAAAGCTCCATAGCCGCTCTGGAAGAAGCACGAGGGACTGTGTCTTTCCGCGAGCTCGCCCCTTCCATGACGAGGACGGTCCGAAAAACAAATAAGCCAGGCACCGGCGCCTCACTGCACACGCAAGAGCCCGTTACCGTTGCTTCCTTCCGGACCTGGCGGGGTTGGCGGGAGTGCGTCGCGTAAGACCGATGCCTGACCTGAATGATTCTAGCATCCGCAAGATTTATGTAGGACGGACACTCTTGTCCGTCGCTCTTGACGTTGTTTTTGAATTGCAAGAATTGTCCTTAGTTCTTGAACTTCGAGAGGAAAATCAACGTCAAAAGCGACGGACAAGAGTGTCCGTCCTACACAATCAACAACAAGACCAAAAGCAACACGCGTTTCCAAACCGCGGAAGGCATGTGACTTTTGGTGCAAGAACCGCATCACAAGGCCTTCCCTTCTAGGGCCGATTGTCGAACAATAGAAGTTTCAAGCGCCGCACCAACGCCTATGCCGCCTAAGGCTCCACAACCCGGAGTAATTCCGATGCCCAAGGCGATTGACTATTACTTCCAGCTTTCCCTGTATCTGCTTGTTCTGACTGGCTTTGGAACGCTAGCCAGCACCGGAGGCCTGGATTTACCGACGATCGCTCTGGTAGGAGCGGCGCTCGCCGTGCGCGGCTACATTCTGGCGGAACGCAAGCATTTCGTGTTGTCGGAGCGCTGGACTGCGCCCCTTTCGGCAGCCTATGTCCTTTTTTTCGCTGCGGATTTCCTGTTTCTTTCGCGCAGCTTCCTGAACGCAACCGTCCATCTGGCGCTGTTCGCGGTGGTGGTGCGGATGTTTTCGCTGCGCCGCGACCGCGATCACGTGATGCTCGCCATTCTCGCCTTTCTCATGGTGCTGGCGTCAGCTATTCTCACCGTCGACAGCGTCTTCCTGTTCTTCTTCGCCGCCTTCATGCTCACAGCCGTTGCGGCCTTTGTATTGATGGAGATGCAGCGCTCCGGCCGCACCGCGAGCATTCAGGCCCGGCATTCCACCGATCCTCAGGAGCATCGCCGCTTGGCTTTCGCGCTGGCGCGCATGGCGCCTGCGCTCATGGCCATGATCCTTGTGGGCGCGGCGGGGGTGTTTTTCCTGCTGCCCCGCATGTCGGCTGGATATTTGGGCGGGTATTCCTTCGGCGCCGACCTCTCCACCGGATTCAGCGACCACGTGCAACTGGGGCAGATCGGGCAGATTCAGCAGTCAAATGCAGTAGTCATGCATGTGCAGATCGAAGGCGACAATCTTGGCCGGTATGATCTGCACTGGCGCGGCGTTTCCCTGTCGGACTTCGACGGTCATGGCTGGTCGAATGCCCACCAGCAGTTCGTGCTCGATCGACAACCGGGCGGTGCCTTCGCAATTCCGTCGTTCGGAACCCGCGTCCCGCCGAAACACACGGCGCAGAGCGCGGCGACACCCGCCAACTCGCGCGAGCAGATGATTCACTATCGCGTCCTGATGGAACCGATCGGAACAAACGTCTTCTTCCTGGCGCCCTGGGCACAAAGCGTGAAGGGAGACTTCAGGAACCTCGCGGTCGATCCGGGCAGCGCGGTCTACGATCAGGATATTCAGCATCCCATCACTCGCTATGAAGCGGAATCGGACATTTCCGTTCCGTCTCCCGATCAGTTACGCAATGCGGGGCAGATTTACCCTCCGCAGGTCGCGCCCATGTACCTGCAGTTGCCGGGTGCGCTCGATGCGCGCATTCCGCGCCTGGCGGCGGATATCACAAAGTCCGCGTCCACCAACTATGACCGGGCGTCGAAAATTGAAATCTACCTGAAGACGCGCTACGCTTATACCCTGCAACAGCCACGCACGGCGATGCGCGATCCGCTTGCAAATTTTCTGTTCGAGCGCAAGCAGGGCCACTGCGAATATTTCGCTTCGTCGATGGCCGTGATGCTGCGCACTTTGGGAATTCCGTCGCGCGTAGTGAACGGATTCCGCAGTGATGAGTTCAACGACCTCACGGGAAACTACGTGGTCCGCGCCAAGGACGCACATTCCTGGGTGGAAGCCTACTTTCCCGCCTACGGATGGCAAACGTTCGATCCCACTCCGGCGGGCGCGAGCGGCACGCCGCAGGGCTGGGACCGCGCCATGCTCTACCTGGACGCGATGTCTTCCTTCTGGCGGGAGTGGGTGATCAGCTACGACGCCGCTCACCAGTTCTCGCTGGGCCACGCAGCGGTCAGCGGGACGCGCGGCGTATGGGAACGGGGACGCGCGTGGTGGCGTCAACATTATGGCGCAATGCTGCGATGGGCACGCCGCAGCCAGGAGCGCGCCGAACACTCGCCCAAACGCTGGTTTGCCCTCGGCCTGGGCGCTGGTCTCGTCCTGCTGGTCGTATCCCTGGTACTGGCGAATCTGCGCCGGATCGCGCAGTGGCTCCACGAAAAGCGGCTGCGCGAGCATCCCGAAGATGCGCCGGAACAAGCCGCCACCATGTGGTACGAACGCATGGCACGCTCCCTGGCGCGCCGCGGAGTAAAGAAGCTGACGGCACAAACGCCGCGGGAGTTTGCCGGGATCATCTCTGAAGAACCGTTAAGGGCGCGGGTGCAGCAATTCACGGAAGCCTATGAATCGGCACGGTTTGGCCAATCGCAAGAGGACGTCCAGCGCCTGCCGGAATTGTATGAGGAAGTGGAACTGGCAACAAAGAAGTAGCCACGAGAGAGATCAAAGGCCTGAACCACGAAGAACGCCAAGTCACACGAAGGAAACCCTACCAGCAAAACCTTCGTGATACTTTGTGCCCTCTGTGGTGAACGCTTTTTCTTTCCGCACTAGAAGCGATAAACCACGCCGCCGCCGACGAAATAATTATGCTGCCTTGTGTGGCCCGTCGGGGCGTTCGGGAAGTCCGGCTCACCCGACCAGAAATCGCGCACTTCGCCGCGAATGCTGAACTTGCCCCTGACCTTCACATCCAAACCGGCGCCACCTTCAATCGCGCTGGTCGCGCCTGACTTCCCAGGATTGGGGCCGCCGCCATAAACCGTATTCTGATTCTGACTGAAATAAGCAAAACCGCCGCCGAAGCTCACCCAGGGCGAAAATGCAGTGGTAGGAAACAGGTTCAGGCGCGCCGCCGGAGTGATGAAGTACTGTTTGTAGTTGATGGGCACCGTGCCTTGCGGCGCGTTCAGTTTCTCGTCAAGATTGAACGCCGCCGGGAGCTCGCCGGAAATCGCGTAGATCGGGGTAACCCACAAGTGGCGGGCATATGCGGCCTCGAAGGTCAGACCGGCGCCGGAGCGGATGACGGCATTGGGCACGGGCGGGTTCTGAATTCCCTGGTCGCTGATGAAGATGCGGCCAATCATACCCACCAATTCGTTCTTCTCGTCCTGGGCGGCCGCCGAGGCGGCGAGAATCGTCACCACTGCCAGGGCCGCAACCAATAATCGTCTCTCAGACATTTCCCCTCCGGAGAAGTGGGAGTTTGTCACTGTGGCGGTAAGCAATAGCCTAGCACGACCTGTATCCTTTTGAATCCACAACTACTATCTTTTCTGGTCCGGCATTCGTGAGGCCGGCACCCGGTCCCAAACCGGCTCGGGAGTGCCCGCTGAAGATGCTAAAATAGTGAGATTACATGCCTGTGACCGACCTCACTATCAGCGCTCCCACTGACGTTCCCGTCGACGATCCTATTGTCGATCTGGGCGAGGAGACACCCGTCCGTCCCGCGGAACTTATAGCGAAACCCCTGACGAAACCCACCAAAGTGGGCTTTGTCAGCCTGGGATGTCCCAAGAACCTGGTCGACAGCGAAGTGATGATGGGCCTGCTGGCCCGAGCGGGCGCCGAATTGACCACGCGCGCCGAAGATGCCGACGTGATTGTAGTGAACACCTGCTCGTTTATCGAAAGCGCGCAGCAGGAATCGGTGAACACGATTCTGGAAATGGCCGGTCACAAGACCGATGGCCGCGCCAAGAAGCTCGTCGTTGCCGGGTGCCTGGCGGAGCGTTTCCGTGATCAGATCCGCAAAGACATCCCGGAAGTCGACGCCGTGGTGGGAACCGGCGAACTAGAAAAAATCCTGGCCGCTACCGGAGTCGCACCGGCGCCAGTTCGAAATAACACGCAGGGCGATTCGCCATTTGTGGTGCTGCAGTCCCGCCCGGAAGGCGATGCCCGTGCCGCGCAGGGACGATTCTCGCGCGAGGCCTGGGCTCGCGAAGCATGGACGGGAGCCATCGGCGACCTGCCGAACTATCTTTACGACGACGCCACGCCGCGCATTCTGTCTGGGCCGCCGCACATGGCGTACATCAAGATCGCGGAAGGCTGCGATCATCCCTGCAGCTTTTGCATCATTCCGCAGTTGCGAGGACAATTCCGCTCACGGCGCTTTGCGTCCGTGGTCGCTGAGGCCGAACGCCTGGCGCAGTCGGGCGTGCGCGAGATCACACTCATCGGGCAAGACACGACTTGCTACGGCGAGGATTTCGGCTTGAAAGACGGTCTGGCGCTGCTGCTGGAAAAGCTGGCCGCGATCGAAGACTTGCACTGGGTTCGTTTTCTCTACGCCTACCCGAACAAGATCACCGGCAAGTTGCTGGAAACCATCGCCGCTCACGAAAAGATTTGCTCGTATATGGACGTTCCCCTGCAACATGCGTCAGCCAGCGTGCTGAAGCGCATGAAACGCGGCGGCGGGGCGGACGTTTTCCTGCGCTCGATCGCCAGGATGCGCCGCACGATTCCTGATGTCACGCTGCGCACGTCGTTCATTGTGGGATTCCCCGGCGAGACTGAAAAAGAATTCGAAGAGCTCTGCGATTTTGTGCGCGAAGCGCAGTTTGACTGGATGGGCGCGTTCGCCTATTCCGATCAGGATGGCGCGGGTGCGTTCGGCCTCGACAAAAAGATTTCGCCGCGCGAGATTGAGCGGCGCCGCAAACATCTGATGGGCATCCAGCGCCAGATCAGCAAAAAGAAAAAAAAGGCGCTGGTGGGGCGGGAATTCGATTTGCTGCTCGAGGGCACGTCCGACGAAAGCGATCTCCTGCTGGAGGGCCGCACCGCGATGCACGCGCCCGAAATCGATGGCAAAGTCTTCGTGAACGATTTCCCTGCCGAAGACTTCTCCGAGGAATCTGGGCCGCAGCCCGGCCAGTTCTACCGCTGCCAGATCACCGAGGCGCACGATTACGATCTGGTGGCGAAGATCGTTTAGCGAAGATCATTTATCGAAGATCGTCTAGCGAAGATTACGTAGCGACGATGGCTTGACGCCGGGGCGGGTGCCACGCTGCAACAATAGTCGCTCACCCTTGCCGGCGCGAACTACAATACTTCCTGCCATGCCGAGCAAGCGCATCGTCAAACTCCGTTGTCCGATCTGCAAGAAGAACGTGAAGAGCACCGACGCGGATTTTCCTTTCTGCAGCGACCGCTGCCGCATCATCGACCTGGGCAAATGGGCAAGCGGCGCGTACGTGATTGCCTCGCCGGTGACCGACGCCGACGAAGGCGTCCGCGACCGCAACCCCGAAGACTCGGAAGAGGAGTCGTGACGCCAACGCCGCGATGGGCAACTTTGGTGGCCACATTCTTCGGCATCGGCCGCCTGCATCCGGGGCCGGGAACCTGGGGATCGGCAGCGACCGTTCTGCTCTGGAGCGCGATTGCCTACGGCGTTGCGCCCGCGCTGCGCACTCCGGTCGCCATCGTTCTCGCAGCCTTAGTGGTGCTCGTCGGCATTCCCGCTGCCACCCGTGTGGCGCGAGGCTCCGGGGTAAAAGATCCCCAGTTTGTGGTGATTGACGAGGTCGCAGGACAGCTCATCGCGCTGATTGGTGTTCCCTTTGGATGGAAAACTTTTCTGGCGAGTTTTATACTTTTTCGGGGATTCGATATCCTCAAACCTCCGCCGGTCCGGCAACTGGAAGCGCTTCCAGAAGGAACTGGTATTGTGGTGGATGATGTCGCGGCGGGATTATATGCATTTGCGGTGATGCATCTTCTGCTGCACTTTGGCGTTCTAAGATAGTAGAACGGCCGAGAGCCGATCCTCGGTTCTCGCAACTCGGAAATCAGGACTCGGCCCTCTTCATGGGATTCTCAGACCGCATTCTCGGACGCAAGAGCGTAAACGGCGGACCGCACATTGAGGCGGTCGCACCGGCGCTCGCCTTGGCCGGCGGCGAAGTCCGCATCACGGGCACAGGCTTGCGCCCCCACGAGTTGCGGCGTCCGAAAGTGCAGTTCGGCGATGTAGAAGGCTCGCTGATCGTGAGTTCCGAAGCGTTTCTGGTAGCGCGCGTGCCCGAGGGCGCCACATCGGGTCCGGTTGTGGTGGCGAGCGATGGGCACGTCAGCAATGCTCACACCGTTAGGGTCGCGGTGCCGATCGCCGAGAATCTCCATCCCGTGACCAACCCAGCGCTGGACGCGGAAGGCAACATCTACGCGACGTTCTCGGGTCCGCGCGGCGAGAAAGTGCCAGTCTCGGTTTTCAAGATTGATACCAACTATGCCATGAAGCCGTTTGTGGCGGAGATGATGAACGCGACGTCCATTGCGTTCGACCGCGAGGGGCAGATGTACGTTTCTTCGCGTTATGACGGTTCGGTCTACCGCGTCGCGCCCAACGGCGCAATGACAACCTACGCCGAAGGCATGGGCGTCGCCACCGGAATTGCCTTTGACCGCGAACAAAATCTTTACGTGGGAGACCGCAGCGGCACGGTTTTCAAGATTGGCCGCGATCAACAGGTCTTTGTGTTCGCCACACTCGAGGCCAGCGTCTCCGCTTATCACCTGGCGTTTGGCCCCGAGGGCGACCTCTTCGTCACCGGGCCCACTACTTCCAGCTTCGATGCCGTTCATAAAATTGATCCGCACGGAACGGTGAGCACGTTCTATCGCGGCCTGGGAAGGCCGCAGGGACTGGCTTTCGATGTTGCCGGCAATCTGTACGTCGCGGCGTCGCTCTCGGGCAAGCGCGGCATCGTGAAGATCTCCCCCGACGGCAAAGCGCGGATCGAGGTCGCAGGGCAGGGCCTGGTGGGATTGGCGTTTGCCCCGGGGCGCGCGGTGATTCTCGCGACCACCAGCGCCGTGCATCATCTTTCATGGGACATTCCGGGGCTGCCGCTGCTGCCGGAATAGTCGTTCATTCCTCTGCGTCCCCCGTGCTTCTTACTTCCGCTTTTCATTTACACTTTTACTCGTGAACGCCGAAATTATCGCGGTCGGGTCCGAGTTGCTCACGCCTTTCCGCAGCGACACCAACTCGCTCTACCTCACCGAGCAACTCAACCAGCTCGGCGTGGAAGTAATCTTCAAGAGCATCGTCGGCGACCATCTGCCGCGGCTGGTTGCGGCCGCGCAGCATGCGCTGTTCCGCTCTGACATTGTGATTTTCAGCGGCGGCCTGGGCCCCACCGAAGACGACCTGACGCGGGAAGCCGTGGCTGAAGCTCTCGGCTTGGCAGTGCGCCGCGATGCCGAGATTCTCACGCGCCTGGAAGAACGCTTCGCCGCGCGCGGCTGGAAGATGGCGCCCAACAACGCCAAGCAGGCCGACGTCCTGGAAGGCGCGACGGTTTTGCCCAACGCTAACGGCACTGCGCCCGGCCAGTGGCTGAGCGGAAATTTCGACGGGCGGGAGCACATTATCGTACTGCTTCCCGGACCTCCGTTCGAACTGAAAGCGTTGTTCGATGCAGAGGTGCGCGAGCGGCTGCGTGCAAAAATTCCGACCGCTCATCTTGCGACCCGCGTTTTGAAGATCGCCATGCTCGGAGAATCGCAGGTAGACGCTCGCGTGTCGCCGATCTACAAGCGTTTCACCGATGTGGACACCACCATCCTGGCCGGCGCGGGCGAAGTTCAGCTTCACTTCACGAAACGCGCCGAGAGTCTCGAGTTGGCTCAGCGGCGCGTGGACGAAGTCGCGGGAGAGGTCGAGGACGAGTTGGATGACGCAGTGTTCTCCCGCAACGGCGAGTCGCTGGAACAGATCGTCGGCTACTGGCTGCAAATGCGCAACGCCACGCTGGCCGTGGCAGAATCCTGCACCGGGGGATTGCTGGCGGAGCGCATCACATCCATCGGCGGAAGTTCGCGTTATTTTCTGGGAGGGGCGGTGGTGTACTCCAACCAACTGAAAACAGAATTCGCGGGCGTGCCTCGAGAGATGATCGAACGCCACGGCGCAGTGAGTCGCGAAGTAGCGGCGGCGCTGGCGGAAGGAGTTCGTTACCGCTGCGAGGCAACTCTTGGCGTGGGCATCACCGGAGTCGCCGGCCCCAGCGGAGGCACGCCGGATAAGCCTGTCGGCCTGGTGTTTCATGCCGTGGCCAGCGATCGCGGAACCGAAGTGGTCCAGCGAAACTTTCCCGGCGACCGCAAACGCATCCGCTGGTTCGCATCAACCATGGCGCTGGATATGGTGCGGAGAAAGCTGATGTGAAACAGCTGTCAGCTATCAGCTGTCAGCTTCTCGTCGTCGCCTTGCGGTGCGTACAGTCCAAAGATGCAAACAACCAGCACGAGCGTAGTCGGCAACCGTGAGATTCAAGCTAGGAGCTGATAGCTGAGAGCTGCATTATGCGCCTCTTCATCGCTCTCGACATCAACGACGTCATCCGCGAGCGCATCGTTCGCTTTGTGGAAGGGGTGAGCGGCTTCGCGGCCGACGCTCGCTGGGCCCGGCCTGAGTCGCTCCACGTCACGCTGAAGTTTATCGGGGAACAGCCGGAGCCGATGCTCGAAGAAATCAAGCGTGCGCTGGGAGCTGTCGTGGCCGGCGGTGTCACATTGCACTTTCGCGGATATGGATTCTTTCCCACGGCGAAAGCTCCGCGGGTTTTCTGGATCGGAATCGAAGCTGGGCCTGAGCTCGCAACGTTGGCCGCGGCAGTCGATCAGCAAACCGCCCTGCTCGGAATTCCAAGAGAAGAACGCGGTTTCAGTCCGCACCTCACGCTGGCTCGGGGAGGCGCCCGTGGAACCCATATTTCAGGATCGCCGCACAGGCGAAAAGAAGACGGCCCCAACCGCGGTTTTCAACGTTTGCAGGAAAAGCTGGCTGCCCTGTCCGACCCCGAGTTTGGTACCATGACGGCCCACGAGTTCTTTTTGTATCAGAGCGAATTGGGACGAGGTGGATCGCGATATACAAAGTTGTCGCGCTTTGCGTTGAAGTAGCGCCGGCGTATCGCCGGCTGTCGAAGGGCATCCCGCCCGCGCTGTGGCAGGCAATCTGTCGGAAGCATTGTCGAACAACGTAATGTCCACACTTCTCCTCACCGTCGCAATCTCTTACCTGCTGGGGTCAATCCCCTTCGGCTATCTGTTAGTGCGCATGTTTCGCGGTGAAGACGTGCGGCTGAGCGGCAGCGGGAATATCGGCGCCACCAACGTCTCGCGCAAGTCACCCGCGCTTGGAGTGCTCACGCTGCTGCTGGACGCTCTGAAGGGGTTTGCGGCCGTGACCATCGCCATTCTGCTGAGCCCACAAGTTTTTCCGGACGTGTCTCTGCCTACAGTTCTGGGGCATGAGACTCTGCTCGCTTCCATGCCGCCGATCTCCGTCCACGCGGCAGTCGCAGCGTTGGTTGCCGTGCTCGGCCATATGTTTCCCGTGTGGCTGAATTTCCGCGGCGGCAAAGGAGTCGCAACCGGACTCGGCTCGTTCGCAGTAATCGCTCCCGAGGCAGTGCTGATCGCGGCCGTGATTTTCATCGTCATCGTTTTGCTGTTCCGCTACTCATCGCTGGGATCGATCACCGCGGCCGCGGCCCTTCCCCTTATCGCACTCGTCGTGCATGACTATGGCCACAGCGCTCTCACGTTGTGGCTGATCTCACTCACGTGTCTCATCATCATCGCCAAGCACCACGAAAACATCCGGCGCCTGCTGGCAGGAACGGAAAACCGGTTGGGAGCAAAACGCGCGTGAGCCGGATTGCGGTCATTGGCGCGGGCGCGTGGGGCACCGCGATTTCCGTAGTGCTGGGGCGGAAAGGATCGCATCGCGTCCGCCTCTGGGCTCACGAAAAAGAAGTGAGGGAGGCAATCGCGCAGCGCCGCGCCAACGAAACATTTCTTCCCGGGCAGACGATTCCAGATTCTGTAACGGCGACAACCGACCTCGCCGAGGCGCTTGCCGCCGCGCAGATAGTGGTCAGCGTCATGCCGTCCCAACATTGCCGCGGGTTGTTCGAGCAGATGCGCCCGCATCTGCCGCCGCACGCCCTGATCGTAAGCGCAACGAAAGGGCTGGAAGAAGGCTCTCTGCTCCGCATGACGGAGATCATCACCCAGATGTTGACGAGCGGTGGCGCCCCAGCGCCGCGTGTGGGCGCGCTCAGTGGCCCCACGTTCGCAGTAGAGGTAGCACGCGGCGATCCCACGGCGATCACCATCGCGTCGCAGGACGCGGAACTCGCGCGCACGGTGCAGGACGAGTTCAGCGATCCTACATTCCGGGTTTATACCAACCCCGACGTGGTGGGAGTGGAACTCGGGGGCGCGTTGAAGAACATTATTGCCATCGCGGCAGGCATTTGCCACGGTCTGGGCCTGGGCCATAACTCGGTTGCCGCGCTGATCACGCGCGGCCTTGCGGAAATGACGCGCCTGGTCGTGGCCTGCGGCGGACGCCCCGAAACCATGGCGGGGCTTGCCGGCCTGGGCGACCTGGTGCTCACTTGCACTGGAGGCTTGTCTCGCAACCGCAGCGTAGGGGTAGAACTGGGCCGCGGACGCAAGCTTCCCGAAATTGTCGCCGGTATGCACGGCGCGGTCGCAGAAGGAATCTTCACCACCACCGCTGCGGTCGGCCTGGCGCGTGCCCGCGGAGTGGAGATGCCCATCACCGAACAGATGCACGCCATCCTCAGCCAGGGCAAAGCTCCCCGCGAAGCCATCCACGACCTGATGACACGCAGCGGCAAGAGCGAAAGCGCGACTCGCGGCGGCGAGAGAAATAGCTCTTAACCGCGAAGCTCGCAAAGAACGCAAAGCAAAGCTCCAGTTTCTGGCTCTTCTTTGCGATGTTTTCTTTGCCAGCTTTGCGGTTAAAGGCTTTCGCTTTCTGTAAGTTGCCTGGAAACGAGCGTGTAGTCCTCGCTCCGCGCGTTATCTTGCCAAACCCTTGCCAGACGCCGGATTCAGCTCAGGTACTTTGGTAATGGCGGTGTCCTTCGGTTTCCAGCTCCGGGCTGCACCTACCCGTTAGAATTTTATGGACAGCTTGAAAAACGCCGCCACTTCGACCACGGCGCTCGCGATTCCACGTGAAGGGACAGACTTGTCTTCCAAGGCATCCACCGCCGCGCGCATCCCGATTCTGTATGTAATCCTCGGAGTGCTTCTCGTCATCAGCATCGTGCCGATGTATTTCTATTCCACATATGTGGAATCGAAAAACCGCGAGGCCCTGGTGCGCAACGAGCAGATGCTGCAGAACACGGTGACGCGTTCGCTGGCCGACGATCTCTCACAGAACGAGCGGTCCCTCCGGATGATGCTGGCGAATCTGTCGTCGGCGGTGCAGGTGACCAGCGGCGGTGACATCGGCGAAAAGAATATTCAAAGCCCGGAATTGCGAGCGCTCCTTGAGAATTTTGTGTCTTCCTCCAATGAAATCGCCTATACCACGCTGCTGAATTCGGAAGGCAAGGGCATAACGGCCGGGCGCATTGCGCCTGACATTTTTCTGCAGCGCGAGCTGGAGCGTGCATTTTCCGCCGCCCGCGACGGACGCGCCTATAACGGACAGGCGCTGACAGTGGGCGTAGGCACGTCTTCCCGGACGATTTTTCTGGTCAGCACTCCCGTGATGTACGGGCCGCGATTTCTCGGCATGATCGCGGCGGTGGTAGACCTGCAATTCCTGATTCGCCGCCTGCAGGACGCCAGCAGCGGCGGACTCACGCCCTACGTAGTGGATGCACAGGGCCGGCTGGTGGCTGCGGCCACACAAGGGTTCGCGACCGGCCAGGACATGAAAAACCTGGAAATCGTGCGCAACTTCGTCGATAGCGGCAATAAAGGGCAGTTGGCTGCCACCAAAGAATTCACCATGAACGACAGCAAGGGCAGCGAAGCCATGCTCGGCACTTACTGCCCGGTGACGGCACTGGACTGGGCTGTCGTAGTGCAGAAGACGCAGCGGGAAGCCTATAGCGGAGTGTTTGAAATGCAGCACACGGCCCGCCTGCTGGCTCTGGCGGCGGTGTTGGCGAGCATCCTGGCCAGCATTATAGCGGCGCGACGCATTACCAGTCCGCTCGAAGTGCTCACACAATTCAGCCGCGCCATCGCACGCGGAGATTTTTCCCAGCGCGCCCACATCCGGAGCCGCACCGAAATTGGAGAACTGGCCGACACCTTTAACAGCATGTCCCAAGAACTCGAGCACTACGTTGAAGACCTGAAACGCGCCGCCGACGAGAATCGAGCCCTGTTTATGGGCTCCATCCAAATGCTGGCCGGAGCCGTCGACGAAAAGGATCCCTACACTCGCGGTCACTCCGACCGCGTGACCCGCTATTCCCTGCTGCTGGCACACGAAATGGATCTGCCCACTCCCTTCGTGGAGATTCTGCAGATTTCCGCGCAGCTGCACGACGTCGGGAAGATCGGCATCGAAGATCACATCCTAAAAAAGCCGGGAGCGCTCACGGCCGAGGAATTCGAGGTCATGAAGACCCACACCACCCGCGGCGCCAACCTTTTGCGCCCGGTCACGCAACTGGCGGAAATGCTGCCCGGCATCGAGCTGCATCACGAGTCGCTCGACGGCCGCGGTTATCCCTACGGATTGCAGGGCGATCAGATTCCGCTGCTGGCACGAGTCATCGCCGTGGCCGACACTTTCGACGCGCTCACCACCACGCGTCCTTACCAGAATGCGCACACTCCCGAGCAGGCGCTGCAAATCGTTCAAAACCTGGCGGGCAAGCGACTCGATCCGATCGTAGTCGCCGCGCTGCTGGCGGTTTACGCGCGAGGAGAAATCAAGCTGCAGCGGTTCACCATCCGCCGCCCGGTAGCCGCAGCATCGAATGCAACCGCGGCCGCAGCCGCAACGGCTGTCCCGGTTCCCGCGGCGCCCTTGACCGCTCCGGCAGCATCCATCGCCTCCGAAGCCGCTGAGCTGGAAAGAACCCGCGTCTAAAAAATAGCCGGCAGGCAAAAGCCATGTGGCTCCACAAGCCCATGTGGCCGCCGGCGCCCCGCCCGCGAGCTCGTTCCCAAATGCAGCAGGCATTGGCGCAGTCCCTACCAGCTATAACCAAAATCGAAGCATAGCGCCGTCGTCCCGCCGGCTGCGCCAAGAACCTGCCTTGAGCTTGTCAAAGGCCCGTCTCGTGCCCGGCGCTGCCCGAATGCTCTGCGCACAACCCGTATAATTAATCTTTACCCTCTTATGATTCAGACCTTATTCGGCAGCACCGAAGAAAAGAAAGCCGGCCTCTTCGACCGCATGAAGCAGGCGGTCACGCGCACCCGCGAGAACCTCGCCGGGCGCATAGAGGAAGTCGTTTCCTTCGGCAAGGAAATCGACCGCCACACGCTCGACGACCTCGAAGCTACGCTGATCGCCGCCGACCTGGGCAACACCACCACGCAGGAAGTCCTCGCAAAACTTCGCGACAAAGCCGACCGCAAGCAGATCAAAGACGTGCAGGAACTCAAGCGCCTGCTGAAAGAAGAACTGCTGGCAATTCTGAGCGCGGCCAACTCGCGTCCGGTCAAGAAGGTGGAAGGCACACCGGAAGTGATTCTCGTGGTCGGCGTCAACGGCACCGGCAAGACTACGACTATCGGCAAGCTTTCGCAGCTGTTTCGCTCGGAGGGAAAGAACGTGCTCTTGTGCGCGGCCGACACATTCCGCGCCGCGGCCATCGAGCAACTCGAAATCTGGGGCCAGCGCACCGGCACGGAAGTGATCAAGACCAAGCCCGGCGGCGATCCTTCCGCCGTGCTGTTCGACGCGCTGCAAGCTGGGGTCGCGCGAAAATCCGACTACGTCATCGTCGACACCGCCGGCCGCCTGCACACGAAAACCGGCTTGATGTCGGAACTCGAAAAAATGCGCCGCACCGCGCAACGCATTATTCCTTCGGCGCCGCACGAAACTCTGCTGGTAATGGACGCCACAACCGGGCAAAATGGTTTGCAGCAAGCGCGCTTGTTTACTCAGGCCGCCGGCGTGACCGGCATCGTGCTCACCAAACTCGACGGCACTGCCAAAGGCGGAGTGGTAGTCGCCATCTGCCGCGAACTGGGTTTGCCCGTGCGCTTCGTCGGAGTCGGCGAAAAGGCCGGCGATCTGCTGCCTTTCGCCCCGCAGGAATTTGTGGATTCGTTGTTTGAGTAAGACCGGGAGTCCGAGTCACAGTGTTCGAATCGGAGTGTTCGACAAGGAGGGTCCGTGCGCGACGGCCAGGGAAAAAAGTCTCTGGTAAAAAGGCTGCAGGATTCCATACGCCGTCTGCTCGGCCGCGAACCATCGCCGCCGCCGGGAGGCGACCCCTACGCTTACCGCATGGCTCCCGTGCGACGCGGCCCGAAAGGCCGCAGCGGCGCAGCCGTCGCGGAGATCGAAGACGATTCCTACCAAACCTTTCCTCCGCGCCAGCGATAGGAATTCGTTTCTCTGCTTTCCTCCGTGTCTCAGTGTCTCCGTGGTAGATACTGACTCTCAATGTCCACCGACGAACAGTTCCTGCACCGCGCTCTCGCCCTCGCCAGCCAGGGCATCGGCCTGGCATCGCCCAACCCATACGTCGGAGCGTTAATCGTCGACGCGCAGGGGAACATCGCCGGCGCCGGCATCTACACTTATGCTGGCGTGAAGCATGCCGAAGTCCTGGCTCTGGAAGCGGCCGGCAGCAAGGCTCGCGGTGGAACGCTCTACATCAACCTCGAACCCCACGCCCATCAGGGCCGCACGCCACCCTGCACCGATGCTTTGATCGCCGCTGGAATTCGTCGTGTCGTAGCCGCCATGCCCGATCCCAATCCCAAAGTCAGCGGACTCGGCTTCGAAAAGCTGCGCGCCGCTGGCGTGCAAGTCGACGTAGGAAAACTCGAAGATCCGGCCCGCCGCCTGAACGAAAACTTCGCCCGCTACATTCGTCACAGGGTCCCGCTGGTCACGCTGAAATCCGCCATGACACTCGATGGCAAGATCGCTCCGCCGGCAGCACTCGGTAGCGCAGCCGAAACCCACGCTGCAAGCGGCTTTACAGGACATTGGATCACCGGAGAAGCCGCGCGCGCCCACGCGCACGAACTCCGCCATCAACACGACGCCATCCTGGCGGGAATCGGCACCGTTCTCGCCGACAATCCCTTGCTCACCGACCGCAGCGGACGTCCCCGCCGCCGGCCGCTATTGCGCGTGATCCTCGACTCGCAGCTCCGCCTGCCGCTCGACTCACAGTTGATTCGTAGCGCGAAATCCAGCGCGGCCAACTCCAGTGACGACCGCGACGTCGTGGTCTTCACTACCGCCGCCGAGGCCACGAAGAAAGCGGAACTGGAGTCAAACGGCGTGCGCGTCGAAACGCTTCCACTCGCGGCACTCGACGGACGCCTAGACCTCGCCGTCGTTCTGCGTCGCCTCGCCGAACTTGAAATTACCAGCGTGATGATCGAAGGTGGATCAACCGTAAACGGCGCCGCTCTCCGAGCCAGCGTCGTAGACAAAGTGTTTCTCTACTACGCGCCGGAAATCCTCGGCGACCCCAAAGCTGTTCCCTTCGCGCCCGACAGAGCGTTGCAACAAATAAAAGTCAACGTGAAGCACATGCATCGCTTCGGCGAAGACTTCGCAGTCGAGGGATATCTCCGCGACCCCTACGGGGAATAAGCCTTTTCACCAACCAACGTTTCGCCTGAAGGTTCGCTGAAACCCGATGGCCGAAGCCCGCTCAGTGACTCCGTCGTGATTAGCAGTTGGTTTATGATGTTCCGTTCCTCCCGGAGGCTCGAATGTTCACTGGTATCGTCGAAGAAGTCGGACGCGTCACCCGCATTGAGCAGCGCGGCGAAAACCGCCGCATCACTATCGCCGCCGAACATGCGCCAAAGCAATTGAGAACCGGCGAGAGCATCTCAGTAAGCGGAGTTTGCCTCACCGCGCTCGACATCAAGCCAGCCTCGTTCTGCGCGGACCTCGCTCCGGAAACCTGGGCGCGCACTTCGTTCTCACGCATCCACGAAGGCGCACAGGTCAACCTCGAACTTCCCATGAAAGCCGACGGCCGCTTCGGCGGTCACATTGTTCAGGGACACGTAGACGGAGTCGGAACGCTGATCTCGCTCAACCGGATCGCCGACTCAGAAAACTGGTGGCTGCACATCGAACTGCCGCACGAAGTCGAGAAATACACCGTCTACAAAGGGTCGATTTCGATCGAAGGCATCAGCCTCACGGTCGCGAAGCTGGAAGAAAACCGCTGCACCATCGCAATAATTCCGCACACCGTCGAACAGACCAATCTGCACTCGCTCAACCCCGGCGATCCCGTGAACCTGGAAGCCGACCTGATTGCAAAGTATGTGGAAAAAATGATGAAGGGAAATTCCGCGGAAGGCTCGCTCACCATCGAAGACCTGGTAGAACAAGGGTTTTGACTGTACTGGCAACTGTCCACTAACCCCTGACCCCTGCTATACTCACGCCTCGATTCTCAGTTCATCCAGTTCCAGAAATTCCTGAATAATCGGCGCGGTCGATTTCTCCATATCAGCGTAAGTGCCAAAGAAAATCGCTTTGGCTTCGTGCAGAAATACCACGCGGTCGGCCAGTTTCTTGGCGAGCCGCATATCGTGCGTCACCACGATGCTGGTCAGATTCAGCTGCAGCCTGAGGCGCTTGATGAGATCACCCAGCAACTGCGCCATCAGCGGATCCACCATGGTTGTGGGCTCGTCGTAGAGCACGCACTCCGGCCGCGCCGCCAGCGCCCGCGCAATCGCCACCGAGCGCTTCATCCCGGTGGACAGATCAGAGGGCAACAGGTCGCGCATCTCCTGCACACCTACCATTTGCAGCAACCCGTCCACGATCTGAAAAATTTGTTCTTCCGAAAGTTCGCGGCTTTCGCGCAGAGGAAACGCAACGTTCTCGCCGACCGTCAGCGAGTCAAACAGCGCGCCGTTCTGGAAGACCATCGTAACTTTCTTGTGGATCAACTCCAATTGCTGCTCGGAATAATCGGTGATGTCCTCACCGGCCACAATCACACGCCCCGAATCCGGCTTGAGAAACCCCATGATTTCATGCAGCGAAACCGATTTGCCCACCCCGCTGCGTCCCAGAATGCACACCGTCTCGCCCGGCAGCACGTCGAAGTTAACGTGGTCGAGCACCACGTTGTCCCCAAACGCCTTGGAGACTTCGTTGAACCGTATGTACGGACTCGGTTGCGGGTTATCGGGCATGAGGGAACAGTTTCTAGTTTCTAGTTTCTAGTTTCTAGATTTTAGCTCTCAGCTCTTAGCTCTTAGCTAAAGCCTTTGACTTTTGAACTTTTGACTTCTTACTTTGACTTCTTACTTCTTACTTTTGTCATCCTGAGCGCAGTGGCATCTTCGCGTTTCGCGAAGATGCCACGAAGTCGAAGGATCCCTTTAGGCTCTTCGTGCGGCAAGCCTCAAAAGGGCTTTCCAATCGCCATCCTGCATGCCCTATCCTGCTTCTCGTGCCGCTTCCAGTTCGTCTGGCGTGTTCAAATTACGAAAAGAAGAGGCCGCGAAACCTGCCCGCGCCAATTCCTCCTCGTCAACGGCCTGCACGTTAGCGACCTCAAACAACACATTAATTCTGTAACGCCCATCCCGCAAAGCCCTCTCCGCAACATCGCCGAATTCCGGCCGATAGACCGCGCACAACGGCTGCCAGCCTCCGCCCGCGCGCGGCACGGTCGCAATCGCATCAGAACCACGCGCCCGCGTCAGCAGATACCTCAGCAGCGCCGGCGGCACAAAGGGCACATCCACCGCCAGCATCAAGTTCAGTTCCGCCGGCGACGCCCGCAACGCCGCGTGGATCCCTCCCAGCGGCCCGCACCCCCGAAACACATCTTCCACCACCGGAGCAAACGCCGCAAACTTCTCCGCGCTGCCCACGATGTGTACGTTGTCGGAGACCGTCCGCGCCAGCTCCAGCGCCCGCGCCAGCATTGTGCGCCCATCGAGTATCACAAACGCCTTGTCCGCCCCCATGCGCGTGCTTTTCCCGCCAGCAAGAACAAAAGCCGCCACATCGGCAGAAGGGCCGTCCATGGGGCGATGATACACGTCTTGCTCCGCTCCAGGGCACACCACAGCGCAGGCATTTGCAAATTCTCAATCCGCATGCCGAACACTCAAACCTCGCCACGATGCGCCGCACTCCGCTCCCCCACTGCACGAAAGTAACCTACCCAAAGTCAGTCCTTCGAGCGATGATGGCCTTGCGACCGAGGCACCTGCTCCGGAAGTAACCATCATGCCGCAAAAATTAATGGATGTTCTAATGCTAGGGCGTTGTTCCCACGAATTTTCCTGGCCGCGGCGCGGCAACGACGGCGACTACTACCAGGTCTGCATGATCTGTGCCGCCGAGTACAAATATGACTGGACTACCATGCGCCGCATCGAGCGCGTGGAGCATGCCAAGCCCGAGACCGGCATCAAGCGCAGCCACACCCGCGAGAAGCGGCCGTCCTGGGTACCTCGTGCGCGGCGCCTGAAACTCGATGTGCCACTGCGTTTCCGCGTGAACAAAACCGCGACCTGGTACGAAGGCATCATCGAAAACATCAGCCAGACCGGCGTCCTCTTCACCGGACCGCAACAGTTGCCCGTCAACGCCCTGATTGAAATGGTCTTCGAAATGCCGGAAGAAATCTCCGGCCAGAAGAACAGCAACGTAGTGTGCCAGGGCCGCATCATGCGCTCCAAAGAAGTCAAGAAAGTTGAAGACGGCGTAGTCCTGGCCGCTTCCATCGTCGACTACAAGTTCATCCACTAGAAAAGCTGCTGTGAGTCCGTTTTCCCACCCGGAGACGGCAAAAACTCAAAACCCCTTAGCCGCAAAGGTCGCAAAGAAAGCCAGACAGCGGCCCCACATTGCTGTTGCCCTTCTTTGCGTCCTTCGCGGCTTTTCTTTGCGACCTTTGCGGTTAAAGGCTTTTCTACGGATAAGGCCTCGAGCCGAGAGCGGACCTGCCCCGCCTTCGCGTAAACTCTCTGTCGGCGTTTCTCTTCGCGACCTTTCACACCCCATGCCCGCCATCACCGCGCTCCTGCATACCCGGAATGACGCTCTGAGCCTGGGCCGCGCCCTGGAAACCCTTCTCCCCTGCGATGAAATCGTGGTGGTGGATCATGGCTTGAATTACGCGACTCGCCGGATCGCCCGCGAATACGGAGCCCGCGTGGTGTCGGCAAGCCCCGACATAACCCCAAGCCGATGCTTGCACTTCGCCCGCCACGATTGGATTCTCTGCCTGGAACCGCGCGAGTCCCTCACCGAAGCGCTGGCGGCAAGCCTGTTCGAATGGAAAGCCGAGTGGAAGCCGCAATCGCAGTCCCTGCCAGAAACCACAGCCTTCTCAGTCTTCCTGCGCGAGGAAACTTCAGACGGCTGGAAGGTAAGCTCCACACCCCAGACTCGCCTCGTGCCCCGCGGTTGGAGCCGCTGGCAACGACTGCTCCCGGCCACAGAACCTTCCGCCATCGCCCTGGAAGGCGCGCTGTTGCGCTTCCTCCAACCCTGAAAGCCAGCAATTCGATTTTGGCAATTAGCACTTGACCCAATTTACGACGTTGCCGATTCTCGCAGGGACCAGTCACGGCTCAGTGGTGAACGCCACTTGCCGATTGCCATTAGCCGCCCGCTGCACAACCCCCATCGGCCTTTCGGACAGTGACTTCGGTACCTTAGTCCGACCCCGCACGATCGACTTATAATCCAACTTAGGACTGGCATCAGCGCCGTCAAAAAACGACTGGGCCCGGGCTTTTTTGTGACAGCACTTTTTCAACCTAACGTGGACCCGCTCTTCGCATCGTCGATTTTCCTCTTCGGGCTGTGCTTCGGCAGCTTTCTGAACGTGTGTATCTATCGCCTGCCGCTGGATCTGTCGGTGGTTACGCCGCGTTCCGCCTGCCCCAAATGCAAACATGGGATCGCGTTTTACGACAACCTTCCAGTGCTGAGCTGGCTGATTCTCGGCGGCCGCTGCCGTTACTGCAAAACCAAAATTTCTTCGCGCTACGTGCTCATCGAGTTGCTCACGGCCGTGCTCTTCCTGGCTTGCTACTGGCATTTCGGACTCACGCTGGCCACCTTGAAATATTGCGTCTTCGCATTCCTCCTGCTCGGCCTCATTTTCACCGACGCGGAAACCAAGCTCCTGCCCGACAAGCTCACTCTACCCGGCCTGGCTCTGGGCGTGCTCTTCAGCCTGCTGGTTCCGGTGCACGACGTGGCTTCGCAGTTCATGCCCGGAATGGTGAGCCTGCCGTTCAGCGACGATCTCACGGTGCGTCTGCTTTCCCTGTTCGATTCCCTGCTGGGGGCGGCCGTGGGCGCCGCTTTCATCTACGGCGCCGGAGCTATTTATCTGCGCTGGCGCGGCACCGAAGGCATGGGATTCGGCGACGTCAAGCTTATGGCCATGGTCGGCGCTTTCCTGGGCGTGAAGCTGACCGTGCTCACAGTTTTTTCTGCTTCGCTGGCGGGATCGTTCTTCGGTCTCGCCACGGTTTTCGCGGTCTGGATCAAGCGCACGCATCGCTTCATGCGCAGCCTGGCCAACGCGCAAGCCGCCCGCCGCCGCGGATGGCAATCGGCGCAATTGGTTTATCGCAACTATCAAATGCCGTTCGGCGTCTTCCTCGGCAGCATGGCGCTGTTCGCATTTTTCTTCGGCAACCGCCTGCTCGGCTGGTACGGGAGGCTCTGGTGAAAATCCTCGCCAATCCCATCGTGCTGCATGCCGCGGTCGTGCTGTTTCTCTCCGCTTTTGCGTTCATGATCGTCGTGATCTTCATGCGCAAGCTGCGCCAGAACATTGAGGACGAAGCCTCCATCCCTTCGCAAGGCGCGCCCTCGCTCGAGACTTTGCCGCTGCACCTTTACAACACCGTCATCCAGCAGCTGAAGCAGCAGAAGAACGAACTGCAGGCGCAATCTGAGACCGAGCAGCGCCGCGCCCGCACCAGCGAAAACTTCAGCCACGCCGTGCTTTCCAATCTTTCCTGCGGCGTGCTGGTCTTCGGAACCAACGGGCTGGTCACGCAATCGAATCCCGCAGCCAAGCAAATTCTTGGCTTCGCTTCCAGCACCGGCATGGGTGCAGACGACATTTTCCGCGGCCAGATCGCCGCCGAAGTGCGCTCCGTTCTGCGCGAAGGCAGCGCTCGTCGCCAACTGGAAACCGATTACACGACCCCCAGCGGCGAGAAACGTCACATCGCCGTGACCGTATCTCCGGTGCCCGCCGCGGACGGCAGCCTGCTCGGCGCCGCCTGCCTCATCAATGACCTCAGCGCGTTCGCAGAGATTCGCAAGCAACAGGAATTGCGGGCGCTCGAACTACGCACTTCGCTGACCACCATCTCCGGATACGCGCAGCAGCTCGCGAAGAATCGAGATCCTGAGCTGGCCCAACAGTTGGCCGCCGACATTGCACAAGAAGCCGCGCGGCTCGATCGCAGCCTGGGCGGATTTTTGACCGAGAAAAGTTCAACCGGCAACGGAACCGCGCAAGCGGCTTCCGCCAGCCAGTCGTAGCAAACAGATTGGCGGGCAAGCCGCAGAATGGCGAGCCCGCAAGAAAGTAATTCTGAAAAAAGGTGGGACCTATGGGTGGAAACATGAAACGCATCGCATACTTGGGCTTCGGATCCCTGCTGGCAAGCCTGCTCGCCTTGCCGGCGCTGGCGCAAACTGATTCCTCGACTGTGCCGACCAATGCACAAGGCCAGTCTGGATCTTCGCTGGGCGACTACGCCCGCCAGGTCAAGAAAGACGGCGCTCCGGCCAAAGCCCGCCCCAAAGTTTTTGACAACGACAATCTGCCCACGGAAGACAAGCTCTCGGTGATCGGCGAGGCTCGCCCCGCCACCACAGCGCAGAACGGCTCCGAAAACCAGCCCGCGCAGGCGAACGGCAGCGCCGCTTCCGGCGACAAACCGCCGGCCGCGCCGAAGTCTGCTGCGGACGAAGCCGCCGAGAAGAAAGCCGCCGAGGCCAAGCAGTGGCAGGACAAGATCGACGGGCAAAAGGGCCAGATTGATCTGGCAGCGCGCGAGCTCGACGTAACCCAGCGCGAATATCAGCTGCGCGCCGCCGCCATGTACGCCGACGCCGGCAACCGCATGCGAAATGAAGCCGAATGGGATAAAGAAGACGCGCAATACAAACAGCAGATCGCCGACAAGCAAAAAGCCCTGGACGACGCCAAGACCAAGCTCGACGATATTCAGGAGAGCGCTCGCAAAGCCGGCGCCGAGCCACCCGCAAATCCAGCTCCAGCAGCCGCTCCAACTCCGGCGCCACAGCAATAAGAAAGCATCGCGCGGGTGTGGGGACGGGCACTCTTGCCCGTCCCCACACAAACTTCACCCCACCATCACGGCCGCCCCCTGACCCCTAATCTCTGCCCCCTGACCCCTGCTCTTCCCGCAAGCGCCGGATCTGCTTCACATGATGCATCCCATGCACCAGATGAAATTTCCTCCACTGCCCCGCCGTCAGCGGCCCCAGAATCGGATGCTCCAAAATCGCCCGCCCGCGAAATTTCCCGTCGCCCAGTTCGCGCTCACATCGCCCGATCACTTCATCCATCTCCGCGATCCTCTCACTAATCTTCACGCTCACACCGGCCACACCCCGCGGCACTACCCCCGCCGGCGCGCTCCGCCCCTCCGGCATGTAACCCAGCCCCACCACCAGCAGAATGCGCGCACGCTGCCTCAGCGTGGCCCGCCCCGCCGGCGGCTTTCCCGCCTCCAGCGCGCGCGTAAATCCCCGGATCGTCCCTGTATACGTCAGGTAGAGATGCTCCAGCACTTCGTCCGCGCACCACTTCCCCGGCGGATGCCAGCTCCGTTCTTCCGCCGACATGCCCTCTGTCGCTTCACTGAGCGCTTGTTGCAGCTTCTTGAGGTGGGAATCCATCTTGCTTCTCTCGCGCTTCCCCCGCTTCAGTTAGAATGTTGCCCGACCAGCCAAACTACCGAAGTTATAACAGGAACAGGAAGGATGCCATGAAGAAGCGGAGCCTTGCCCGAGTCGCACTCGCCCGTGAGAAGTTGCCGCCAGTTTCCGTCCGCGATCGCCGCAGCCGCCTCGGACCAATTCTCGCCGCAACCATGTTTGCCGCGATAACGCTGCTGGCTGTGCTGACCGCATGCACCTCGGAGCCCACTAAGCCCGCCGAATCCGCGCCCCAACCCAAAGGTCCCGAACTGCTCGCCGGACGTTCCGCGTTCCAGAAAACGTTCGTCGCCGCTCGCGGCTGGGCGCCGGACGCCAAGCCCTACCGCATCGAATCCATGGTCACGACCGATGGCGGTAACGGCCAGGATGGCAAGTGGGCCCTGTGGCGCGGCAGCTTCGCCTCCGCCGCGCAGCGTTCGACCAAGTCCTACACCTGGTCCGGCAGCAGCGCCGACGGCGCTCCCTCCCGCGGCGTCAATCCCAATCCCGAGGATAGCTACAATCCCACAAATTCCTCCACCCAGGTTTTCGACGTCAACTTCCTCAAGGTCGATTCCGATCAGGCCTTCGCCACCGCGCAGAAACATGGCGGCGACAAGATTATCGAAAAAGATTCCGCAACTCCCGTCACCTACATTTGCGACTGGAATCACAACACCAACGAACTGATCTGGCACGTGATCTATGGCGCCAGCCGCGAGGACGCCAAATTGACGGTCGCGGTCAACGCTTCCACCGGAGAATTCATCCGCGTAGAAAAATAATTTCCGGAACAATTTTCAGGGATAACCACTGGCCACTGGCAACTGATACCCGGCCACTGCTTTACCACCGCGGCCCAAACACCCTGGCAGATTTGGGAGCGCCTCAGTTTCAACCGAGGCACTCCCATTAAGTTGTTCGGATGGATTTGTTATACAGTGTTAGTTTAACGTCACGCAAAGCCTAGGAGGCAAGTCGTTGCCCAGGCATCCCGATCCTGAACTCGAACAGCGCATTCTCGAAGCCGCCTGCCGCTTATTCGCCCGCGGCGGAACCAAAGCCCTTACTATGCGCGCCGTAGCCCGCGCCGCGGGCACCACCACTCCCACGGTCTACGAGCGCTACCGCGACCGCGAAGACCTTCTTCGCGGCGTGCGCCTGCAGACTCGCCGCGATCTCTTCGACGCCATGAGCCCTTCCCGCACCATCGCCCAGACCTGCGAACGCTACCTCGATTTCGCCCTCGATCATCCGCACGCTTTCGAAATGCTCTTTGACCGCTTCGCCAAGCCTCCGTCTCTGCACGAGCCCTGGCCCTCGTTCAACCTCATGCGCCAGCGCGTGGCCCAGCGCCTCGGTGGCACGCCCCGCCAGCACACTCGCCTCATGCTCTCGCTGTGGTCGCTGATGCATGGCACCGCCACGCTCATGATCCGCGGCGGCGTGGAAGGCCCGCTCCGTACCCAGATGTTCCACGCCTGCCTCGATGCTCTCGAAGATCTCGTCCACCACAAGGGTCGCAAGGCTCACTCGGGCCCCAAGTGGCCGTCCAACCTGATCCTCGGCGAAGGCCCGCAAAGCCGCGTCGGAGGCCCGCGCAACGGCGCAAAGCAGTCGGCGCCCAAACCGTCAAAAAAACGCCCCGCCCAGCGCCGCCCGCCGAAGATCACAAAAAATTAAAAAGAATTTCTTCGCGTCCTTCGCGGCTGTTCTTTGCGACCTTAGCGGTTAAAAGCTCGTAAGCCGCCATATTCCATGATCGCCGCGCGAGTCCCGCATCACTTCGCCGCGCGAGCCTTCGCCGGCGCCATCAACTCATCAATCGCGTCATGCGCCGCTCGCGCATGCGGCCCCGAAGGCAATATCTTCAGATAAGTTTCGTATTGTTCCAGCGCTTCCCGCGGCCGTTCCATTTTCTGCAGGCACAGTGCCAGGTGAAACGTGGCCTCCGCGTCATTCTCTTTGTAAAACAGCGCCTCGCGGTAACGATCCTCCGCAGCCTTGTAGTTCTTGCGCTTGAAATAGTAGTCGCCAACCTCCACATCCTTGCCCGCCTTATGCGGATTCCACGGATGGAATTCTCCCACCGAGTTCGCGTCCCCCGCCGCCACAGCCTCGTCCGCCACCGCCTCCGCGCTCTTCGGATGCGCGCGCGCATCATTTTCCGGCGCATCCACATCCACTTGCGTGTCTTTGCTCGAACTTTCTCCCAGGTCCGTTCCCAAGTCACTCGCATTCACGCGATCCGACCGCGGCGGACTGAGATCCGGCTTGGCCGGCGTCGGTGTCGGAAACGAAGTATCCGGCTTTTGCGACTTCCCCGCCGGAGCAGTCGACGGCGAACTATCCGATTGCGACCCAGGCGAACTCTGCGCCCAAATTCCCACGCTACAGGCCAGCACCAAAAATAAAACAAGCGAACCAGACCCCATCCAGGAATGCCGCGAACGTCGAGAAGAAAAACGCTCTATACCGTTTTCTTTGCGATTTTCTTCTCGCCGATCTTCTTCTTTGCGATCTCCGCCGCTTTTCTCTGCGTCCTCTGCGGTTAAAAGCTCTCGGGTTCGACTGCGCATATCTCTATTCTACCGCCCTCCATGCGTCGCGCGGAACGCTTCCAGGCATCGCCGCGCCGTCTCCATCTCCGGAAACCGGCTGCCTTCCTGTTCCACCAGGTAATACTCCACTCCGCCCACGCTCTCCGCCGCCTGAAATATTCCTTTCCAATCGGCCACGCCCTCGCCAAACAAAACCTTGTACCCCTGCTGCGGCGACCACTCCTTACAATGGATGGACCTTATCCTCCCCGGGTTGGCTCGAATCCACGCCACAGGATCCGCTCCCGCCTCGAGACATGTCCCCACATCCAGCTGCAGCATCACCGAAGGCTTCGTATTCTTGGCGAGAATATCCATAGGACGCTGCCCGCCCACCGCCTTCCACTCCGCGTCGTGATTGTGATATCCCACCTTCAACCCCGCCGGCTCCAGTTGCTCAGCCGCCGAGTTCAGCTCGTCGGCCAAAGCCTTCCACCCATCCGCGCTGCCCTTCGGGTCCGACCACGCCAGCACCGCGTACTTGCAACCCAAAATCAAATTCAATTCGCGAACGTGCCCAATATTCTTCGCGCTGAAATAACCTTCGTCGTTATGCGTCGAATAACACCAGATGCCGAGTTCATCCAGCACCTTCCGCATCTGCTTCGCCTGCGCCTCGTTCCACTCAAAATAAGGCGCATAAAATTCCACGCCTTGGTATCCCATCGCCGCGACGGCACGCACCGTGCCCTCCGCATCTTTCTTCAAAGCATCGCGCACCGAATAAAGCTCCAGCCCCACCGGAATCCCACCCGCGGCATTTCCCGCAAAAGAAAAGTTGCGAAAAGCCCAGGGCAGCAAAGCAGACATCCCAAGAAACGACCGGCGAGAGAGGGGTATCGAAGTCATGCCAGAATGCTACTCGCCTCCCGCAACCAGCGGTTGGCTTTTTCTCTTCGTCTCTGCGTCTCTGTGGCGGATAAACCAGATAAGTGGCACCCTTGCGCGATTGCGAGGATGCAGGCGCTAGCGTAATATGTTCCCCCGGTGCCCGAAACTTCTTCCATCATCGGCCACACCTTGTCCCACTACGAAGTCCAGGAGAAACTGGGCGGCGGCGGGATGGGCGTGGTCTATAAGGCAAAGGACACGCGCCTCGGCCGGAATGTTGCGTTAAAATTCCTCCCCGACGACATTTCTCAGGTCCCGCAGGCGATTGAGCGCTTCCGGCGCGAAGCCCGCGCCGCCTCCGCTCTCAATCATCCCAACATCTGCACCATCTACGACATTGGCGAATTCGAAGGCCGCCCTTTCATCGCCATGGAACTGCTCGAGGGCCAGACTCTCAAGCACCGCATCGCCGGCAAACCCATCGAAACCTCGGAACTCCTCGAGATCGGCATTCAAATCGCCAACGGGCTCGATGCCGCACACTCCAAAGGAATCGTGCACCGCGACATCAAGCCCGCAAATATATTTCTTGTGGTGCGGGGGCAAGCAAAAATTCTGGATTTTGGTTTGGCCAAGCTGTCCCCCGAAGTCCGCCATCCCTCCGAATCGCTGGGATCCTCATCCCTGCGCACGCAAACCCATGTCCTCGATCGTGAGCAACTGACCAGCCCGGGCAGCTCCATCGGCACCATCGCCTATATGTCGCCGGAGCAGGCGCGCGGCGAAGAACTGGACGCTCGCTCGGATTTGTTTTCTCTCGGTGTCCTGCTCTACGAGATGGCTACCGGCTCGGTTCCATTCTCCGGCCCAACCTCGGCGGTCATTTTCGACGGAATCCTGCGCTCCACGCCGCAGCCTGCGCAGCAGCTCAACCCTCGCCTGCCCGCAGCCATGGAAAACATTCTCAGCAAGGCGCTCGAGAAGGATCTCGACCTGCGCTGCCAGACGGCCGCGGAGCTCCGCGCCGACCTGAAGCGCCTCAAGCGGGACACCGAATCCGGCCGCCGGCCCTCCGTGGAGAAAAGTGTTTCGCCTTCCCCGGCCAGCCCGGCGGCAGACCGGCAGAAATCCGTCGCGGTGCTCTACTTCGAAAACCAGAGTGGCGCGAAAGAGGATGAATACTTCCGCGACGGCATTACCGAAGACATCGTCACCGAGCTTTCAAAAATCGCGCAGCTGGAAATCTTTCCCCGCTCCGAGATGCTCGCCTTCCGCGACAAGCCGGTTACCGCGCAACAGGTCAGCCAGCAACTCGGCGCCGCCTACGTGCTCGAGGGTTCCATCCGCCGCGCCGGCAACCGCGTCCGCATCACCGTACAGCTGGTGGAAGCCTCCACCCGGCATTCCGTCTGGGCCGAACGCTATGACCGCCAACTGGAAGACGTGTTTGCCATCCAGGAAGAAATCGCTCGCAGCATCGCCCAGGCACTGCGCATCACGCTTTCCCCGAAAGAAGAGAAGATTATCGCCAGCAAGCCCACTGAAAATCTTCAGGCCTACGATTTCTACCTGCGCGGCCGCAGCTACGCCCGCCAGCTCAGCCTGGAGTTCGCCATCCAGATGTTCGAGCAGGCCATCAAGCTCGATCCTGATTTCGCACTCGCCCACGCCGGCCTGGCCAACGCCTGTGGCCAGTACCACGAATGGCGCGAGCAGCATCCGCGATGGATTGAGAAGGGCCTGGCCGCCTGCGAGCGCGGTCTGGCCTTGCAGCCCGACCTGCCGGAATTGCTCGTCGCTTACGCCCGCCTGGCTTTCGCCGAAAGAAAATATGATGAAGCCTGCCGCTGCGCCGAGCAAGCCATCCAGCGCAAGCCAGACTGCGAAGGCGTCTACGACGTGCTCGGCCGCGCCTTATTCGCTTCCGGACAGTGCGCCAAAGCTGCCGATCTCGTCGACCGTGCCGTGGCCGTCAACGGCGACGATTACAACATCTTCCCGCCCTATCTCAACTCATTGCGTATCTTGGGACGAACCGCGGAGGCCGCCGTTCACGAGGATCGCTGGGTCCACGTGCTCCAGCGACAGCTCGAACTGGTCCCGGAAGACGTTCGCGCGCGCATCTTCCTCGCCAACCTCTATGCCACCCGTAAGAATATTGAGCCGGCCGTGCGCGAGTTGGAGTTGGCCGTCACCATGCGACCCAAAGACTCCAACATTCTCTACAATGCCGCCTGCACCTATGGCATCTTGGGACAAAAATTGAACGCTTTGGCGCTTCTCAGACGCGCTCGCGACGCCGGCTACAGCAATATCACCTGGGCGCTGCGCGATCCCGACCTCGCCTGCCTGCACGATGACCCTGAGTTCCAACGCCTGGTTGGTAAAGCCGGCGTCTTGAACTAGCGTTATTTTTTCTTTTCCCGGAAAACGCCGGACAAGCGGAACGCTGGTCCTTTGACCGGCTGACGCGAAGTCACGCACAGCGTACCTCTTCAGCTTGCAGCAAAAAAAAATCAGGCCGCTCAGGGGGGAGAATTGAGCGGCCTGTTTGGCGAAGTCCTCCGGGGAGGAGGGTAAACTTGAGGCGCGGCAACTGCCGCGCCGAAATCCTGAGCGAAGCGAAGGATCTGCTTCGCTCCCCACCCTTACATCGACGACGGGTTCGTCCCAGTCATCGCCGCTGGTTTAGTCGTGTCGCCGGTGGTGTTGGTCATCAGGCGCACATCCACGCGACGGTTATCCGCGCGTCCCGCCTTGGTCTTGTTGTCCTCGACCGGCTTATCCTTGCCCAGCCCGATCACATAAATCTTATGTGCCGGCACGTTGTACTTCGACGCCAGGTACTGGATCACCGAATTCGCGCGGCGCTGGCTCAAATCGTAGTTGTAATCCGCCGAGCCCACCGAATCCGTTCCACCTTCAAGCGCCAGGATGTAGCCCTTGGTCGTCGCCAGGTTGCCCGCCAGCTGGTCGAGCGACTCCTTGGCCTGCGGCGTCAGGACGTCCCGGTTGAAACCAAATTTCACCGACGTCTCAGCCACAGCATGATAGTTGTCAAGGTTTGCAACCGTATCAGTCAGCACGCCCACGCGCGCATTGGCGGCATCCGCCACCTGCTGCGCTGCAGCGGCGTTCTGTCCGGCAGTCTGCGCCTTCTGCTCAACATCGGCGGTCTTGGCGTTCACCGCCGCAATGCCGGCCTGCGCCCGCGCATCGACATCCTTAATGTCCTTGGTATTCTTCGCGGTCAGGTCGTCGAGTTCGTTGGTTTTGTTGATCAGCGGGGTGGTCTGTTCTTTTACGTAGTTCTTGCTGGCGCAACCTACCGACGCCAGCATGCTGGCCGCCAGGAAAATCATTAACGAAGTGCGGGTCATAGAAAGAGGCTCCTTAAGTTTTAAATCCTGCCCGGCTCTGTACGTTCGCGCCGGAAACCTGAAAATTGGCCTTGGGCCCTAAAGAATACGCCCCTGAGAAAATGCTGCAATCGGCCCTTAACACCCTACTCCAGTGCACGGGACGTGCCAGTTTCCCATGTGGATGACTGGCGCCCTAAGTATATACGTTTTCAACTACTTGCAGCAGGGATATCAACCCAGTCCACTCCCCGGACGCGCCTCCACGGACGCAAACCCCACATCCGGAATGGAAATTTTATACAGTCCGGCTCAGATTCGGGACTTGGCGTGAGGGGGATGATCCGGGACACTTCAATTGTGCCGGGGCGGGCAGAGAATAGGGATCGTCTCCCGTTTGTTCTTCCGGTAGACGCGGAAATCGCTCTCATCCACCGTGATCACAGTATGGCGGGGATAGATCTCACTCATGCGAATCACGCATAGGTCAGCGAGGTCAGGCTTACGGTCAGCGTAACGTCGCGCCAGGTCCCGCAACTGCGGCAAGTTTTCGGAAAAGTCAAACGCCACCTGTAACAGTCCGTCTTCCACCAGGGACAACACGTAGAAACTCGACCCCAGGTGATATGCCGCCTCAGCTAGGACAGCTTCACAGGTGAGCAGAGGCCCGGTCAGCCTCCGCGCGACATCCACAGCCCATCGATGGTAGGTATCCTCGTGACTGCCAGCCGCAACAATGAAGCCGGTATCAGCAATCCCCTTCATCCTTTGGAAAATCCTTTGCGCGATGAAAGATCCGGAGGTCCTCCGCGAATTGCTCCCAGGTGGCGCATAAACTTCTGCTTCCCTCCATTCGCTTTGGCACTTTCCAGTTGCTCGCGGACCAGCCTGCCCATGGGTATGCCGGTCCGGCGAGACGTTTCCTTCAGCCAGGAGAGAAGCTCCTCCGTAAGACGAATTGTGAGTGTATGACCCATATGCGAATATTGTAACACAAGCCTCAACTACGCCAATCGCTCGTCTCCGCACCCTCCGCGGCCTGGCCGAGTTCGCTCATGCAGGGATTTTGAATGTAATGGCGATATTTCGAGAACTGACGGGCTATCTCACATCTCGGCATTCCGGCGTGACAAAGGTTTTCCATTCGTTCTTCCACTCCATCGCGTCGGAAAAGTGGTTTAGAAAGAACTCGGCACCCGCGCTCCAGAATAGTTCGACACCAACCCAGTATTCCGCTTTCTCGTTAGTGGCTCGCTGATGAGCTGGCCACACGGCAACAGAGTAACGTGCGTATCCGGGCGAGTGCCCTTGGCGACCTCGTGGCCTCTCAAACAACGCCACCCGCTTTAGTTCCGGCGTAATTTCTCCGGGATTGGTTGTCTTGTACAGCGCGCTTGGCCGATCGGCTTTTGCGGCACTTCCGTCTGTTACACCGTCTATCGAATCGTTGCCGAGGACCGGAACGCCGGGGCGGAATCGAGGAACCTTATCGGTGACTGCAACCGTACAGACGAGCTGTTGAAGTGAAGTTCTGTCGTGAATTCGGCTGAGACGGTGCAGTTTGGAGTCTTTTCGCACTTGGTTGAAAAGTTTTACAATCGCATCTTCCTGCTGCCTGTCGTTTCGCGGCATCGCTAGCGGGGTTGAGCTTTGGCGCGCTTCGAGGCGGCTGGTGAGGGGGCAACCCATCAGCAGAGGGAGCAAGACAATCAGCTTGAGGCGGGTATGCTTCATTTCGGATCAGATGCGCTCATTCTACACACCCTATGGGCCCTCACTGTGCTTGATTGGCGCTATCAGGCCATAGCGCTCATTGACCCCGCGCCGCGCGGTCTGCCTTCCGACGGTGGCACATTCACCTTCCCTTCGATCGAATAGAATGACCCTATCCCGCCCCCATGGACCTGCTCGCCAAAATTCGTTCCATTCCCACCGAGCCCGGCGTGTATCTCTACAAAAACGCCGAAGGCGAAGTCATCTACGTGGGCAAGGCCAAGAACCTGCGCAGCCGAGTGGCCAGCTATTTCCACGAAGGCCGCTGGGAAGACTCCAAGACCGGAACGCTCGTCCGCGAAGCCGTTGATGTCGACTACATCGTGGTCGCGAACAACAAAGAAGCGCTCGCGCTCGAAAATAATCTGATCAAGCAGCGCAAGCCCCGCTTCAACATCCTGTTGCGCGACGACAAGACTTACCCTTACGTCAAACTCACGCTGGCCGAGCGCTGGCCGCGGGTCTACGTCACCCGACGCCTGCTGAAAGACGGAGCTGCTTACTACGGCCCGTACTTCCCCGCCAACCTCGCCTACCGCATCGTCGATCTCATTCACCGGAATTTCCTGATTCCATCGTGCCGCGTCGACTTGACGCGCTTTCATCCGCGCCCCTGCCTGCAGTACTACATCAAGCGCTGCCTCGGCCCCTGCGTAGAAAATCTGACCACGCCGGAGATTTATCAGGAAGCCGTCCGCGACGTGAAGCTGTTCCTCGAAGGCCGTCCCACCGACCTCGCGCGCTCGCTGCACGCCCGCATGGAGCAAGCTGCCGAGTCGCAGGAATACGAACGCGCCGCCCGATACCGCGACCTGATCTCAACCGTTGAGCAGTTGCAGGAACGCCAGCGCATCGCAGCCGCCGAAGGCGACGACGCCGACGTCTTCGGCTACCACTCCGAAAACGGAATGCTCGCCGTGAATCTGTTCCACATGCGCGCCGGAAAAATGGTCGACCGCCGCGAATTCTTCTGGGAAGACCTGCCGGAGTTCACATCCGACGACAATTCGGAAGCTTCGACGGATCACGCGCCGTCGAACTTCCCTGTCCCTTGTCATCCTGAGCGAAGCGAAGGACCTATGCAACTTGCCGGCAGCACCGAAGCTGCCGACGGTTCCATAGGTCCTTCGGCCCGCAAAGAACGCGGGCCTCAGGATGACAAGCCGGTTAGTTCAGATTTTCATCCCGGCGAGTTTTTCTCTGCCCTGCTCAAGCAGCTGTACATCGGCCAGCCTTACGTGCCGCGCAACATCTACGTCCCCGTCGATTTCGAAGATCGCGAAGCTCTCGAGGATTTACTCTCCGAGCAAGTGGCCGACAAAAGCGCCCGCCCTGCGCTCGTGCACATCTTCGTGCCGCAGCGCGGCGACAAACGCTCGCTCATCGACCTCGCGGGAAACAACGCAAAGCAGTCCTACGATCAGCGCTTCCGGGTGCTCAAGCCCAACGCGAAAGCCATTCAGGAGGAATTGCAGGACGCCCTCAGCCTTCCCGAACTGCCGAAGCGCATCGAGTGCTTCGATATTTCGCACATTCAGGGCGCGGAAACAGTCGCGTCGATGGTGGTGTGGGAAGACGGCCGGATGAAAAAGTCCGACTACCGCAAGTTCATCATCCGCACCGTCGAAGGCGTAGACGACTTCGCGTCGATGCGCGAAGTAGTCACGCGCCGCTACAAACGCCTGCGGGAGGAAAAAAAGCCTGAAGGAAAAAACAACATGCCCAGCCTGGTATTGATCGATGGCGGCCTGGGGCAGCTGCACGCCGCGGCCGCAGCACTCGACTCACTCGAAATCATCAACCAGCCGCTGGCCGCGATCGCCAAGCGGGAAGAGATTCTCTACGTCTACGGACAAGAGAAAGATCCCATCGCTCTCGATCATCACTCTCCGGTGCTGCATCTGATTCAACTCATTCGCGACGAAGCGCATCGCTTCGCCGTAACGTTTCATCGCAAGCGCCGGCAGATGCGCGACCGCTCCACTGAGTTGTTGGAGATTCCAGGAGTAGGCGAGAGCACGACCAGACGTCTGCTGGAACATTTCGGCAGCGTGCAGAAAGTAAAGCAGGCCGACGCGGCCGCGTTGTCGGCGGTGGTGACCCGGGTTCAGGCCGATGCGATCCGCAATCACTTTCGGAGATAGGTGATGCTGCCCGCAGAGTTCAAAAGCTTCTAACCGCAGAGGTCGCAAAGAAATGCCGCGGAGGACGCAAAGAAGAACAAAAACAACCAAGAGAGGTTTTCTTTGCGAACTCTGCGGTATTTCTTTGCGGCCTCTGCGGTTAAGAGCTTTTCTGCAGACAACAAAACGTGGCCTTCGCTCTGCTCCTGAAACGACTGCCAGGAGGCCTGGAATTCCGCAGGAGCGACGACCGATGGCAGGCTGGACCCGAAGGTCATCTGGGGATGAAACTGCGCCAGAACGACGGGAAAGTGCCCTGCCGTCGATTTATATCTTAATGCTATACACCACACTCCACGAGCAAAAGCGAACTCTCTGATTCGCAATGGATTGCTCCCCGCACTCGATTTTGCCCTGTAACCGATTGATTCCACGTGCGGGCGAAAAGCTATGAGAAATAAATCAGGAACTACTCCCGGAAACGCGCTGGTAAGAAGCTGTGTCCCGCTCTGCGCGCGGGTTTACGCATGCGAGCCTGCGCAAGCGATTGGGACAAAAGAGTTTGCGGCTTATGTGGGGACGGTGCTGCTGCCGGGTCCTCAGCCCGTCCCCACACGAGCTGCTTATTTCGGTTGTGAGCTCGCGTTCCCCATGTCGAGGACTACTTTCCAGCTGCGGTCTTTCTGTTTCTTCCAGATGCTGGTGTACTTGCCATGATCGACCACGACCTTGCCGTCTTTGTCTTTCGAGCGGAACTCGAAGGTGCCGTAGGTGTAGCCGAGATCGCCCGAGGCGGAAATATCCGCGCCCACCGGAGCCCACGTCAGGCTGTTGTTCTTATCGTCGAGAAAGCCCATGCCCTTCGCGATGTTTACTTTGTCTTGAATGAGCGGGCCGCCGTTGGGGACTTCCACGGCATCGTCGGCGTAGTAGGACATGTATCCCGCGGAGCCTTTCTCGGCCGCGGCCTTCATGAACGCGCCTTCGAGTTGCTTCAGCGTGTCGGCGGTGATTGGCGGCGGTGCGGACGCTGCGGGGTGTGCCTGAGCAAGAACGATCAGGCCTGCGAGGAGCGCGGCCACCACAACAGTCAGAAATATTTTCATGCGGCCTCCTGGATGGCAGCGCATATTCTAACCCGGCCACTTGGCGTTATCGATTGTTCGGAAAGAGTCTGCTTTCACTTACCCAAATCAGGCTTGGGGGCAAGTTGCGTTGGGTTCGCGTTGGAGACCGTAGCCGGGGCAGTTGAGCGCGGCTTCCCAGGATAGCGCTGCCGAAGAGGGATCGCCGGGGGCGGAAACGTTATCGCGGGCCTGCTCTCCGCCTCTGCAGCTCTCAGCCGGAACGCCAGCCATGCAACCACCGCTAACATTCCCATCCAACCTAGGGTGCGGACTACGGTGGCGATCTGGGTGTCGTGATCGAGGACGCCGAGGCTTGAGAAGATGGCGTGGAAATCGTGCTCGGCGAAATCGGGATCGCCGGTGGTGACCAGGGGCAGATCCATGGCGCGGGCGTCAGCCATGTAGGTCGCGGTGTAGAGCCAGTTTTCGAAAAAGAAAAATGCGCTGAAGACGAAGCCGGCGACCTGGCGCTGGCTGAAAAAGTATACGGCCAGAAGAAACGGGACCAGCCATTGCAGCAGCGTGCCTCCCCAAAGGCAAAGCGTGGCGCCGAACCAGCGAAAGAGATTGTGCCCGCCTTCGTGGACGACCAGGTTGGCCGAGTCGATGAAAAGAAATCCGCCGTGGGCGCAGAAGGCGTAGATCAGGAATCCGACGTAGAAGACCAGCCAGGCAACGATTTCCGGACGAGAGACGGGCTTCCAGGGCTTGCTGGGCCAGAGTTGGTCGAAAAGGGATTGCAGGTATTCGCGCATGGGCAGTTTGATTTTAGGGCAGCAGTTCGGTGGGGGAAGGTTACGAACGTGCGGGCGTGGCGGGTACGGGAAGGCAAGTCAGAAGTCGAATTTCAGATTGCAGAAGTCGGATTGCAGATTGAAAATCTAAATCTTAATTCTGCAATCTGAAATGGTTTCTCGTGCGGGGTTGCAGGGATTGTTCGCTTCGCTCAGAATGACAGACCGAAGAGAGTTGGAAGCCGATTCGGAGGTTGGCTCGGTCTATGACTAACAGCAATGCGTTGGGCACCGTCATCGTGACGGGCGCGAGCCGGGGGATTGGCGCGGCCGTGGCCCGGCTGGCGGCGGAGCGAGGATATGGTGTCGCCGTCAATTTTGCGACGGGGGCGGACGAGGCGCGCGAAGTTGTGCGGAAGATTATTTCCGTGGGAGGGCGCGCGGTTGCGATTCAGGCAGACGTTGCACGCGAAGAAGACGTGGTGCGAATGTTCGCGACGGCGGAACGCGAACTGGGGCCGATCAAAGGTCTGGTGAATAACGCCGCGATCACGGGGGGATTTGCGCGCGTCGATTCTGTGACGGCGAAGGCTTTGACTGAAGTGATGGCGGTGAATGTCTGCGGCGCGATTTTGTGCGCGCGGGAAGCGGTGCGGCGGATGTCCACGCGGCACGGCGGGACGGGCGGAGCGATTGTGAATATTTCTTCGCGGGCGGCGCATACCGGATCGCCGGGAGAGTGGGTGCACTACGCGGCGTCGAAGGGCGCGATTGACAGCTTCACGATTGGACTGGCGCGCGAAGTGGCGACAGAGGGAATCCGCGTGAACGCTATCGCTCCCGGACTGATTGAAACCGGGCTGCATGCCGCGAATGGTGAGCCGGGCCGGCTGCAGCGGTTGATGGGGAGTATTCCCATGGGTCGAGCCGGATTGCCGGCGGAGGTTGCCGAGGGCGTTTTGTGGCTGCTGTCGCCAGCGGCTTCTTATACTACGGGGGCTATTTTGGAGATTGGGGGCGGGAGGTAGGAGAGCAGGGGTCAGGGATCAGGGGCCAGAGGTCAGTTCTCGGTTCTCGGTTTCCGGTTTCTGGTTTCCGGTTTCTTGATTGCAAGCTCTCGGCCTTGATTGCCTTTCATGTCGACTTTTGCCTCGCGATCAGGATCAGGTCTTCATCATTTTCCGTATCGTGCACGAAAACTCTGCCAAAAACTTTTGGCTCAATGATCATCACTCCTCCACCTTGCTCTGTGACATACCAATCGAATGCGCTGTCGCCCACGATCTTGTCGGCTACGAAGTCGATCTCTCCTGGTTCGCCGTGGTACGTCACTCGATCTCCTTTTTCGATTTGCTCTCCGGATTGGTAGAAAAAAGGCAATTTAATCTCACTTCGACTTCAACTCTAATTCTTTCCGTAGAGAGTTCTTGATTTTTTCTGGCAGGCGCGAGGCGTGCAGGATGTCGCGCAACTGTGCGGCCGGGAGGCGGCGGGCGAATTCCAGGGCGCGGGAGAGTGGAGTTTTTTCGTTGCGCAGCAGGGCGATGCGAATTTCGGGACGCAGCGACCACTTGGGGTGGTGGCAAACGGTTTCAACGAAAGGGCGCGTGGCTCCGGTCTTGAGGAGCGCGCGGGCGATGGCGGTTTCGCTAAGGCGCGAATTTTCGAGGGCGGTTTGCCAGACGCGGGTTTCTTTGTCGAGCAGCAAGGCGGCGGCCACGCTGGCTGAGGCGCGGCGGGCCAGCGCTATGCGCTCTCCCAGCGTGATTGAAGCGACGCGGTTGACGAGGAGGTCGTCGGCGGCGCGCTTCAGGTCGGCGGCGACTGCGGGCTGAAGAGAGAACTGCATCAGGTCGAAAGTGTAGAACTCGCGGATCAGGCGCAGCGCGATGCGGCGCGGGGCGCGGGGATGCGCGGCAACGGCGATGCGGACTTTGCGCGATTTCATGACTCCGGCATTGCGGGTGATTTGCTCGACGGCGTCCGGGGGCAAGTCGCGGCGCTGGAGCAGGGCCAGCGCGAGGTCTGGGGTGAGGGCGGGGTCGGAGGCTCGGGCGAGGTCGTCGGGGGAAGATGCGGTTGGAGGAGTTGACGCGACTTCGAGTTGGGATGGTTCGGGATTCATAGGGACGAATTCAGATTCAACAGCCCAACAAGATCGACATCAAGGTCAAAAGCGACGGACAAAGCCTGCCCCTTCGGCAGGCTCTGAGCGAAGCCGAAGGGAGTGTCCGTCCTACACTTTGCGCGCCAGGTGCAGGGCGCCTTCGACTGGGTCGACGATTTCCGGCTGTACCTGCACGCCGGGGTCGAGCCAGCGAACTTGATTGTAAAAAACCTGGCGGACGAGTGCGGCATGACGAAAGACGCCGCCGGCCATGGCCACTGGGACGGATGCGGCTGTCGCGGCGACATTCGATCCTGACGCCCGGTTGGGCGGGAACAGGCGGCAGATCACGACTGAGGCCAAGTGGGCAAGTTCGGCGCCGGCAGAGGCGAGAATCTGTGTGGCCGAATCTTCCGGGCTGGCGAGGACGGCAGGAAAGAGCGCGGCGAAGTCGGGAGGGTTGGCCGATGCGGGGGCGCGGGCGAAATCTTCTAGCGTCGTGACGTTCCAGGCTTTCAGCAGGGATGCGGCGAGAGTCGAGGCTTGCAGCGCGGCGCGGGATTTGGAATCCCCTGTGGTGCGATCCATTTCAGTTCGATCCATTTCAGTTCGATCCATGTCGCGGACCAGGGCGGCGGCGGCGGCGCGGCCGATCCAGTGAGCGGAGCCTTCGTCGGAGATGGCGAATCCCCAGCCTCCAGCGCGCGCGGTGTTGCCTTTGAGGTCGCGGCCGTAGGCGATGGAGCCGGTGCCGGCGATGACCAGGACGCCAGGACCGGCGCCGAATGCGGCTTCCAGGGCGATCTGCATGTCGCCGACGACGTGAATGTGGGAGGGCAGGATTTCGGCGAGGAAGCGGCGAACTGTTTCGGCGACTTCGGGACGCGCGGCTCCGGCGGCTCCGATGCAGGTGTTGGTAACTTGTGCGGGCGCGATTCCTGCGGCGGCGCAGGCCTGGCGTACCGATTGATGGAGCGATTCGCGGGCTTGCGCTTCGCCGGCACGGAGGACGTTGCTGGGTCCGGCGGTTGCGGTGGCGAGGAGCTTTGATTCGTCTCCCACCGCGCAAAGCGTTTTGGTACCGCCGCCGTCGATGCCGAGGAAGTAGGCCACGCGGGTATTTTTATCACAGCGGGGTCGGCTTTCGGTTCTCGGCGTCGGGCTTTCTGGTTACTTTTGCGCGCTGCGACGATTGCACAGGTTCATAGAGTCTCACTCGCGTTGTGGTTTCGTTCTCTTCATAATGGATGCCTCGATAATGGATGCCTCGTGGCAGAAGAGCTTTTAACCGCAAAGGTCGCGGAGGAAAGCCGCAGAGGACGCAGAGACTAAGCGCGCGACTTGAATCGTCTCGCATTCAAACTATGGGACTGAACCGGACTGATTTCCTGATTATTGGGCTTTATCTTGCCGGGATCACTTTGTTTGGGCTGCGGTTTCGCAAGAAGCAGCGGTCGCTGCGGGATTATTTTCTGGCGGGACGCGATATTCCGTGGTGGGCGATTTCGCTTTCGATCGTGGCGGCGGAGACCAGTACGCTCACCATTATCAGCGTGCCGGGGATTGCTTACGACACGAACTTTACGTTTCTGCAGCTGGTGATGGGATATGTGGTGGGGCGGGTGGTGATCAGCTTTGTGCTGCTGCCGCATTATTTTCGCGGCGATCTTTACACGGCGTATGAGCTGATTGAGCGGCGCTTCGGGCGCGGGCTGCGGTCTTTGACGGCGGGACTTTTTCTGCTGACGCGGGCGGCAGCGGAGGGCGTGCGCGTGTATGCGGTGTCGATTGTAGTGTCGATCGCACTGGGGACGGGCGAGGTGGCGTCGATTGCGATCATCAGTGCATTGACGCTCGTCTATACGTTTGAAGGCGGGCTGGCGGCGGTGATCTGGACGGATGTGGTGCAGACCGCGATTTATGTGGGCGGCACGCTGGTGGGGCTGGTGACGATTCTGCATCTGGTGCCGGGGGGATGGGCGGCGATTCATGCGGCGGCGGCGGGGGCGGGGAAATTGCAGGTGTTCGATTTCAGGTGGAGCTTCTGGATTCCTTACACGTTCTGGGCGGGTCTGATTGGCGGCGCGTTTCTCACGACGGCGAGTCATGGAACCGATCAGCTGATTGTGCAGCGGTTGCTGGCGGCTCGCGGACAGAAGCAATCGGTGACGGCGTTGCTCTCGAGCGGTGTGTGGGTGTTTTTTCAGTTTGCTCTGTTTCTGATTGTGGGTGTGATGCTGTGGGCTTATTACCGGGTGCCTTCGGCGAGCTTTGGGCGCGCGGACCGGATTTATCCGACATTTATTGTGAGCCGCATGCCGCACGGAATTTCGGGGCTGCTGATTGCGGCGATTCTGGCGGCGGCCATGTCGAACCTGAGCGCGGCGCTGAATTCACTGTCGTCGAGTTCGATCATGGATTTCTATGTGCGCTTCCGTCCACTGGCGGAGGAGCGGACCAAGATGCGGCTCTCGCGCGTGGCGACTTTGTTCTGGGCGCTGCTTTTGTTTGCGCTGGCGGTGCTGTCGCTGAATAAAGTAGGGCGCGTGGTGGAAGTGGGTCTGCAGATTGCGTCGATCGCGTATGGAGCGCTGCTGGGAGTGTTTCTGCTGGGAGTGCTGACGCGGCGGGCGAACCAGCGCGGGGCGATGGTGGGGATGGTGTTCGGGTTTGGAGTGGAAATTTATTTGTGGTTGGGGACGCGGGTGCCGTGGACATGGTGGGTGATGATTGGGACTTGCGTGACGTTTGCGGTGGGATATGGGGTTAGTTGCCTTCTGCGGGAATAGTTTGAGTCGGTACGGAAAGAGCTTTTGACCGCGGAGGACGCAAAGGAAGGCCGCTGAGGGCGCGGAGAAGAACGAGTTTTCTCTGCGGTCTCTGCGGAATTTTCTTTGCGGTCTCTGCGGTTAAGAGCTTTCTCGTTGTAAGGCCGCCGGTTTCGTACGGAAAAAGCTCTTGACCGCGGAGGACGCAAAGGAAGGCCGCTGAGG
>Ga0302326_10000650_pt1 | contig 92974 bp, 73 predicted proteins | sample Palsa_T0_3_FD_202264 | JGI IMG/M metagenome (GOLD analysis project Ga0302326, IMG submission 202264) | Peat permafrost microbial communities from Stordalen Mire near Abisko, Sweden - Palsa_T0_3 | ecosystem: Environmental > Terrestrial > Soil > Palsa > Peat permafrost | place: Sweden: Abisko... | reverse complement strand
GATTACTTCAAGACCGACGTCAATATCGGCACGATCCATTTCGAGCACGACTTCAACGACAACCTCACGCTGCGCGAGCAATTTCGCATGGCCCGTTATGATAAGGATTTCCGCATCACCGAGGTCCAAATACCCGGCGACGTCACGCCGGCCACGCCGCTGGATGACATCGATATCGAGCGCAGTATGATCGATGCGGTCGGCACCAACAAACTCATCGACGAGGACATCAATCTGCTCGGGAAGTTCGAGACCGGGCCGATTAAGCACACCCTGGTTACCGGCTTCGAGTACGTGCGCCAAACCGACAGCACCACCCGCATTGAGCCGGGCTGGGAAAATGTGCCCGAGACCAGCCTTCTCAGTCCGAATCCCAATGTACCCTTCACCGGCTTCGGTCCCACCTCCACCCTCGACCACGTGGCGGTAAATACCCTGTCCGTTTACTTAAAGGACACCTTGAAGCTCGGCGCCTGGAGCCTGCTTGGCGGCGTGCGCTACGACCACATTCAATCCAACTACTTCGAAAGCGTTCCGCCCACGCAAGCTCTCAGCGAGGACGTGGGACTCGTCAGCTGGCGCGCGGCACTGGTTTATCAACCCCGCCCCAACGGCAGCATTTACTTTTCCACAGGCACCTCCATTCATCCGAATATCACCCAAATTGCGCTCTCCTCGGAGACGACGCTGCCGGCGAACGTGGCCGATGTGGGAATCGGCAGAAACCTCGAATTCGAAGCCGGCACGAAGTGGCACTTCTTCGAGGACCGCTTTTCACTCACCTCGGCCGTGTTCCTCGACGAGCAAACGAATCCCGCGCCTGTGGACCTCGATGATCCGATCTTCAAGGGCAAGGAGCGCATCCCCGGATTTGAAATCAGTACTATCGGTCATTTGACCCGGCAGTGGCAGATCCTCGCCAATTACACCTATATCTACCCCAGGATCGTCAGTTCCGATGTCCCCGGAATGACGGGTCTGCCGGTGCTCAACGCGCCGAAGAACACCGCGTCGGCATGGACGACATACGATCTGCCTTGGAACTTCCAAATCGGCGCCGGACTCGATGCGCTTACCACCCGGACGGCGGCGAACACGCCCGATCCCATCAATCATCGGATCCAGGAGGCGCCCGGTTACATCATCTTTAACGCCATGCTCAAGTATCGCATTTCCAGGAACATCTCGATCCAGGCCAACCTCACCAATATCGGCGACCGCTACTATTACGACGGCGTCCACCCTGGCCATATCGTCCCCGGCGAAGGCCGCACCCTCTTCATCAGCACCAATTTCAAGTTCTAGATTTTGGCCGGCCCAAAGTGCCGGAGCCTGTCAATCTCGATGACCCGCAGAATGGGCTGTTGATGGTCGCGGCCGGCTGCATCATTTTCAGTGCGATCCTGAAGCATCACGTGACGAAGAACATCGACATTGAGGCCAATATTACCAATCTGACGAACAAGTACGATTTCGATGGCGTTCACCCCGGGCACATTCATCCGGGCGAAGGCCGGGTCGTTTTGAACAGCACCAATTTTCGGTTTTGACCTCATCATGTTGATCACCGTTGAAAACGTCCTGACCGCCGCGCAATTGGCCACGGCGCGCCAGGTGATGGAAGAGGCGCCCTGGGTGGACGGGAAGGTCACGGCGGGACATCAATCCGCGAAAGCCAAGGAAAATCTGCAAATCCCCGAAGGGCATGCGGCCGCGGAGAAGCTCGGGGAAATGATTCTGTCCGCGCTCGGCTCAAATCCGCTCTTCCTCGCGGCGGCGTTGCCACACCGGATTTTCCCGCCGCTGTTCAATCGCTACTCCGGTGGCCAGTCCTTTGGCACGCACGTGGACAACGCCATTCGCCGAATCAAGGGCACGCCACATTGCGTGCGCACCGATATTTCGGCCACGCTGTTCCTGGTCGAGCCGGACGAATACGACGGCGGCGAGCTTTGCGTCGAGGACACCTACGGCGTAAAGAAAGTGAAATTGCCGGCCGGGCAGTTGATCCTCTATCCGGCGACGAGCCTGCACCATGTGCGCCCGGTGACGCGGGGCGCGCGCGTGTGCTCGTTTTTTTGGATCCAGAGCATGGTGCGCGACGATACCCAGCGCGCGTTGCTCTTCGATCTCGACCTGGCCATTCAGCGCTTGAACCGTGAATCGCCGGAGCACCCAGTGGCGGTGCAACTGACGGGGGTTTATCATAATCTCCTGCGGCAGTGGGCGGAGGTGTAGGCACCGGATACCGGTCTGCGTGGACATCGAGAGCCTGGCAGAGGCCGCTCAAATAATCGCCGCCGCCGGCGGACCGCCGAAACATCGTAACGCGCGCGGTGATTTCTGGTAGAAGTGATGTTCCGCCATGTCCAGCCGAGCATCCACCCCGACTTTGTTTGCCACCACGCGATGGACCGTGATCTGTGATGCGGCCCGTGGGGGCGATACGGCCGCGGTGGAGGCGCTTGAGACATTGTTCAGCACGTACTGGCGGCCGCTTTATCGTTACCTGCGCCGCCTTGGCCGATCCGCGCCCGACGCGGAGGACCTTGTGCAGGGATTCTTCGCCCATCTGCTCGCGCACGATGGTTTGTGCCTCGTCGACCGCGCCGTGGGCCGATTCCGCGCCTTTCTTCTTGGTGCGCTGAAGAATTACGTCGCCAACGAATGGCGCCGGGAACATCGGCACAAGCGGGGTGGATTTGCCACGCACCTCTCCGTCGACTGGCAGAACGCCGAAACCGGCCTCAGAATCGAACCCGCCGACCCGCGCACTCCGGACCTTTTCTACGACCTGGATTGGGCGGCAGCGCTTCTCGATAAAGTGCTCGACGACTTGGCGGAGAGTGAGACGAATTTCGACCGCTGGAAGCCGTTCCTCAGCCTTGGCAGTGGACGGATTCCCTACGCGGAAATCGGCAAGGAATCTGGCATGAGCGAAAGCGCGGCGCGGGTCGCCGTCCACCGCCTCCGGAAACGCTTTCGACAGCGGTTGCGCCAGGAAATCGCCCGGACCCTCGGCGACGGCGCGCGGGTCGATGACGAAATGCGGGCCCTTTTCGCCGTCCTTTCCGCATGAAAGTTTTGTGAAACGTTTGGCTGCGGACGCGTAAGAGCACCCGAGATGGAACCCGAAAAGAAAAGCCTCTGCCCCGAATGCGGAAACCCCTTGCCCGCGGGCGGCGAACATCACCTTTGCCTGGCCTGCCTCATGGCCCAGGCGCTTGCTTCGCGCACGGCGTCGGAGGGTGGAAAATCCTGCGGGGCCACGCCGCTGGTGCCGCCGGCGGAAATTCAGGCGAAGTTTCCCCATCTTGAAGTGACCGAATGCCTTGGCCGCGGCGGGATGGGGGTGGTTTACAAAGCCCGGCAGAGGTCGCTCGATCGCTGGGTGGCCGTTAAAATCCTGCCCCCGGAACGCGTAGGCGAGCAAAAGTTCGCCGACCGTTTTGCCCGCGAAGCAGCGGTGCTCGCCAAGCTGAGCCATCCCAATATCGTCACCGTCCACGACTTCGGCGAAGTCGACGGCCTATTCTATATCATCATGGAATACGTGGACGGAGTGAACCTGCGCGACCTGCTGCGCGAGGGGAAACTGGAGCCCGAGCAGGCCCTCAGCGTCGTCCCGCCGATTTGCGAAGCCCTTTGCTACGCCCACGAAAAAGGAATCGTGCACCGTGACATCAAACCCGAGAATGTCCTTCTCGATCGCGCCGGACGCGTGAAAGTGGCCGACTTCGGCATCGCGAAAATTCTGGGTGTAAACGGGGTTGACTCCGCGGACGAAACCGGCGTGCCGGACAATGCCACTCAAAGCGTGGTCGGTACGCCCGCTTACAGCGCGCCCGAGCAAAAGTCCGATCCCCAGCGCGTGGACAACCGCGCGGATATCTACTCACTCGGGGTGGTCTTTTACGAAATGCTGACCGGTGAACTGCCGGGCAAACCGCTCGAACCGCCTTCCAGGAAGGTGCGGATCGATGTGCGCCTCGATGAGATCGTTTTACGCGCCTTGGAAAGGAAACCGGAATTGCGCTACCAGCAGGCCAGCGTGCTCAAGACGCAGGTGGAGACGATTGCCGCGGAGATGGGGGGCGCGAGTGTTGCCGATGCCGCGACGCGGGTGGCTCCGGATTCGTCACCTGCTGGCTCGGCGGCCGTGCGGCTCGATCCATCCGCGGCTGCGCTTGGTTTAACCAAACGCCGCTGGGAGATCGTGATCTGGGGTTTCATTCTGGCGGCAGCATGTGTGGAAATCGGCCTGAACGTGACACCTGTCGAATGCGGATGGATAATCGGCATTGTGGGTGTGCTGCTTTTCCTGATGTCGGTTTCGCTGACGGTCCTCGCGGGAATCGACGTAGGCCGGCTGAAAATCGCTGCCCAAATCGTGCTCCTGGATGGGATTGTCGTCGCTTTCATCGGTATCTGGTGTGCCTTCCATTCACCCGGGCTCCCTGATCCATGGGCTATCGCTATCTCTATTGGTTGCGGTGGTGGTATCCTTTATTGCCTGAACGGCTTGATCAAGGTGGGCCGGTTGGAATCGCAGACGACCGATCCGCTGGGGTACATTGCCTTCTTCTTCGCGATCATCAGCGGCATCATTCCCACGATTTTTTATTGGCTGAAGCCATGGGCCGCGCCCTGGTTGTCTCCGGCAGGACAGCAATTCATGCTCTGGCTTACGCTTCTGGCGGGCATTGCCGCCGTCATGCTCGGGTTTGTCGCCCGAAAGCTCCGGTTCGGATGGCAGGCCACAGTCATTGGAGGACTCAACGTTGTCATCTGGCTCCTATTCTTTGTCGCTGGTCGGATGTCGCCCCTTGAGGCCGGAAGCCTCGACACGCCTGAGTTGCTTCAGGACGAAACATTGGAAATTCAGCGAGATGGCAGTATTGCCTGCCAGTTGAAGTCGTCATCCATCAATCGCACCGGTCATTCCCTGGATAGCGAACAGTTTAACGCCAGTAGCTTTTTGCAAATCCAGAAGATTACCGACGATCAGGGTTCGCCACTGAAGTTCGATGTCGAAACGGGAAGGGGCGATTTACGGCGCTATCGCGTTCGACTGGAGCCGCCGGTGCCCCCGATGGGGAGCGTCACCTACGTGAGCGAGGGAACCATGGTCGGGCTCATTCACGCAAAGGGCGAGCCAGGTGTTTTCGAGTATTCGATGGATCATTCCCCAGGATACGACGGTATCACTCGGCACATTGAGAGGCACAAGCTTCCAACCGGTGCGCAACTCGTCTGGAAGAACACCACTGATCTGGAAGAAGAGAAGGTCGGCGATATCGTGGAATTGCACATCGACCGTCGTATTCCCAGCCACGGCCACATCGCGGTGCGCTACCGCTACAAGCTTGGTCCGGCACCCGGAACGGAATCCACCACTTCAAAATAGGAAATCAAAGCATGAAAACCAAAGCATCCATCGCTCCTGCAATCATCCTCGTCACCTGCGCCCTTTCCCCCATCGCGCTCTTCGCACAGGACCTGAAATCCGCCGCCCCGGTGGTGGTTCGAACCGTGCCGGAAGCGGGCAGCACGGATGTTCCGGCAGGTGAGTTTCTGGTCAAGGTCACTTTTAGCAAAGAGATGACCGATCAATCGTGGTCCTGGGCCGATGCGTGGCAGGGTTCCATGCCAGTAATGATGGAAAAACCGCACTATGAAACCAACCACCGGACTTGTGTGCTGAAAGTGAAACTCGAGCCGGGCCGCACTTACGGCTGGTGGATCAACTCGCCAAAATTCCAGAACTTTCGGGACGGCCAGAATCATCCGGCCGTACCGTACCTGCTCACCTTTCAGACGAAAGCGGGCTCGAACTAGCCGAATTGGCCAGGAAAATCAAGCGGTCGCCGCCTCTGGCGTGCGCATTTTTTCCAGCCATTCGCGATGGACCTTGGGCGAGATCTCGCTCGGTTTGATCTCGCTGCGGCCGCCCCAGAAAACATTGGTATAGGTCACCGGAATACCGACACCGGCGAGGTGCGCATCGATCGCGGCCTTGTGCGCGAAGACGCGTTCTTTTTCCGTTCCGTGGCAGACGGCCATGATGTTGACGTTGTTGAATTCGGGTCCGCCTTCGCGCCAGTAGCAATGGGTGAGGATGTCGTGCCGGCCGACTTCGCCGCCGGCCTCGATCTCGCGCCCCACGGGCACGCGCCAGTGGAAGAGCGCGTTGAAGCGAGTCACGCGGACGCCCGTCTGGGAGGGCTTCACGTGTTCGAGAAAAGTGGAGAAACGCCCGATGACCTGCCGTTGATTGAGGTCCTCGGCGACACGGCAGAAGGTGTCGAGATCGACACCGGCTTCGGCGGCGCGCGCTTCCCACAGTCCGACGCGCACTTCGTCGAGGGTCAATTCGCGCTTGAGGGCGAGCAGCACGTCCCATTCGAGATCGGAAAGGCTAACCACGCCCACCTTGAGCATCTTCGCGGGGGCGTCGGCCTTGTCTCCGGGTTCGATGCTTTTGCGGCGCACATGTCCGACTCCGAGCGCGAAGATGCCCCGCGCGGGCATGAGTTTGAAATGGGTGGCGCCGGTATGGCGCATGAGCACTTCGCAGTGATCCTCCATCGAAGAGCCCACCGGTGTTTTGAGGGTGGTCCACAGGCGAAACTCGCTCCCGGTCGTGGCCGAGTCGGTCGAACGCACCACGACATGTCCGCTGAACGGGTCCTGCTGGAACATGAAATCAAAGGCGCTGTTCAACTTTTCCTCCGGAATTTTCCACGCGACCAGCGCCCCTTCGGCAAGATTGCTGGCGACCAAGGTCTGCCGGATGCGACGGATCGTGCCGGCGGCGAGCATCGTCTTTAGACGCGCGAGTACCGTTTCAAGTGGGATGCCACTGCGCTCCGCGATGGCGGCAAAGGGTTCACGGACGAAGCCCTGGATTTTATCCTCGGAGACGGCGAGGATTTGGGCATTGAGGGGATCGGTGTGTTCGATGGCAGACATGGGAGCATTTATCTAAACCACCCGCGGAGCAGGCGCCACTTGGGAATTGTCGGCAATCAACCATGGGTTGTCCTTCCTGTGCGCGGTCATTTCGCCTCCAGCCAGTCACTTTTGACCCATTCGAGCGCAGCTTCGCGGCTATCGAGCGTGCCTTCCAGTTGCCGGGACTGGACGGCCTCGAGGATCTCGCTAAAGCGCGGCCCTGGGGCGAGCCCGAGATCGATCAGATCGCGCCCGGTGATCAAGGGCGGCGGGATCAGCGGCTCGCTGGCAAATTCGGCGCGCCGGGCGTTGAGGAACTCGTAATTGTCGAGCAGGCCATGGCTGCTCGCACAATCGACGCGGTGCAGTTCGAGTTCGTCGGCGATGTGAGGGCGGGCGAGAAAGCGCTTGAGCTTGGCGACGCGCATTTGCTGCACGTCCTTGAAAACCATGTGATTGAGCACCGCCTCCACCGTGGCGTCGATTTCGGCCCGGGAGAAACGAAGGCGCGTCATGATGGCTTCGGTCATCTCCGCGCCAAGTTTGTCGTGACCGCTAAAGCGAATGCGGCCATCCGGATCGACGGCGAAAGTCGCCGGCTTGCCAACGTCGTGGAGCAGGACGGAGAAGACGAGGGGCACCGAAACCTGCGCGGGAAGCAGGCCGAGCATGATCCTCGTGTGGACGAAGACATCGCCCTCGGGATGAAACTGCGCCGGCTGTTCGCAGCCCTTGAGCGCCTCGATTTCCGGCAGGATGGAGGCGAGCAAGCCACTTTCGTCGAGCAGATCAAACCCGCGCTGGCGTCGCGGGGACAGAAAGATTTTGACGAGTTCCTCCCGAATCCGTTCCGCGCTGACCTCGGAAATGTGCCCGGCATGCTCGCAGACGGCGCGCCAGGTCGCGCCGTCGAGATCAAAGCCAAGAGTCGTCGCAAAGCGCACGGCGCGGAGGAGACGCAGGCGATCTTCGCGAAATCGGTCGTCCGGATTGCCGATGGCCCGGAGCATTTTTCTCGCGAGATCCTGCTGGCCGCCGACGAAGTCGATGAGTCGATCGCGCATCGGGTCGAAGAATAGTCCATTAATTGTGAAGTCGCGGCGCGTGGCGTCATCCTCCGGAGTGGCAAAGACGACGTTTTGCGGATGGCGCCCGTCGACGTACTGGCCATCGTTGCGAAAAGTGGCGACCTGGAACTCGTTTCCGCCCTCGAGGATGACGATGACGCCAAAATGCGCCCCCACGGCCACGGTGCGTTGAAAGAGAGTCCGCACTTCCTCGGGATGCGCGCTCGTGGCGATGTCGTAGTCATGAGGCTCGACGCCCATCAATCGGTCGCGCACGCAACCGCCGGCATAGTAGGCGACAAAGCCGGCGTCTTGCAGCCGCTGGACGATGGCGCGCGCCGAATCAGCAAGTTGGGACGGTGAAGACACGTCGGGAATCTAGCGCCGGAGGGCGGCAAGAAAAACGAAAAGCCCGGCGGTGAAGCCGGGCTCTTTTGAATTTCGCCTCGCTGGCAAAACGAGTGACGCCCTCTATTTTGGCGCTTCGGGCGCCGGGGCCGCACCTTGCTGTTGGATGCCGTACTTATTGACGATGGCCTTGGCATCCTCGTCAGTTTTCGAGAGGAGCAACAGGTCCTCGACGATATTCGTGAATCGCTTCTCGGCGTCGCGTGCCTGCTGCTCATAAGGCCCGGCGTTGGTGGACGCTTTCGCGAGCTGATCCTTGCCTTCGTTCAGACTGGATTTTAGTTTGAAGGAATTGATGGTCTGTTGGACGAGGATGACGGCGATCGCTGCGGACAGCAGCGCGAATGGGAGATGCAGCGACATGTTCTCCTGGGTGGAGGAGGGGGCTGGCTGATTGAAGTTGTAATCGGGTTCGGTGCTCATGGGGTGGGATCAGGGGCGAAGAGTGGGTGTTTCGGAGGGAGCCGCCGGAGCTTTGCCGGGGCTTGGAGACGCGCCAGGGGCCGGCGTCGGGGTCACAACCTTGATATTGTACTTCTCCAGAAGCTGCTTCATTTTTTCGTCCTTGGCGGACATATTGGCCATGTCCTGGAGCATCGGCTGGGCGTAGCTGCGGTTGATCTGCTGGACTCGGTTGACCTCCTGCTGCTGCTGCTGCAACTGCTGCTGCTGCTTTTGGACTTCAGCCTGGAGGCCTTGATTTACGCCGCCAATCGCGAATAAAACTATGGCCAGCACCAGACTAAGCGCCGAGGCGGCAACCGATATATAAAAGTAGATTTTCATGTGAGGGGGCGCACTTCTCGTCCAAGAGCCTAGGGAACGTCAAGGGACAAATCGGCCTTGATTAAACTTTTTTTATACCCGGGCCCGGCCCGGTGGATGCCCGGGCGACCAGGCGGACGGGAAGCACTTCCTTGCGCGCCGTTTCCGCCGCCCCGAGGTTGATCAGCCGATCGATTTCCCGGATTCCGGCCTGCGCCAGTTCCTCAGCCGGCACGTGGATGGTCGTGAGCGGCGGATCCACCGTGGCACTGACGGAATCGTCGGAGCAGCCCACGATGCTGAGATCGCCAGGCACCTTCAAGTCCCGGGCCCGGGAAAGAAAAAACGCCCCCAGTGCCGCGCGATCACTCATCGCAAAGATCGCCGTTGGCACGGGCTTGCGCGCGAGGAATTCGTCGAGGGCCATGCGGCCGGCGTGCTCCGAAAGATCGCCGTAGACAATGTGCTGAGCTTCGATCGGGAGGCCAAATTTCTCGCAGGCCTGGCTGACCCCGCGATTGAGTTCCAGGATCTTTTGGTGGGTGGAACCAAATGGCCCCGAGATAATGCCAAGGTGCTGATGCCCAAGGCTGACGAGATGTTCGATGGCCAGGAACGAAGCCGCTCCGTAATCGGGCACCATACTGGTCACCCCTGCCAGTGGGGCGTCGTACCCCAGCGAAACGACGGGGAGGCCCCGTCGAAGCAGGACGTCAAAGAGGGATTGGTTCGGGAGGCCGTGGATGAGGAATTTCGAATAAGTGCCGACGCGCACAGGGTGCGGCAAAGAGGCTGGGTTCGAGTAGTCCTGATTCGGGTCGTATTGCGCAAGGCTCAGTGGGTGCGAGGCATCCGGCACCGCCGCCATGGCCGTCGTGACCAACCGGTGGACGAAAGGGTCGGCCAGGCCGCCATCGATCGCCGTGGAAAGCATCAGGCAGAAATCTCCGAGTTCCGGGTACATGCGCACGACCGCACGCAGGTCATTGGGAATGTAGCCCATTTCGCGGCACACCTTGAAAACCCGCTCGCGGGTTTTCTCGCTCACGCGGATCCCGTAGTCGCGATCATTGAGGAGCGAAGAAATGGCGCCCTGCGACACGCCGGCAGCCTTGGCAATCTGCGCCATCGTGATGGTTTTTTGCAGGTCCGACAGTTGTCGTGGCGCCCTGCGTTCCGGTTCGTCCGATCGGGGCTGCTCCGCCTCGTTGGGCACATTCATTTGGGCAGTAGAAGTAGTATCCGGGACGGATTTCACAAGAGGAAAAACCCGCGAGGGCGAAACTACGTAGGTTCAACCGGTGGAAGATTTTGAAGGACGCGAACACCGGATGGGCACGTTTCGCCCCTCCACGACGGGCGTGATTCGGGTCCGGGGCGGTATGCCGCCCACGACGTGCTCTAGCTTTCCGGGATGATCTTCTTCACCATCCGGTCGACACCGTCGCCGGCGAAGCCACTTGCCGGGTAGATCTTCCTGGCTTTCAAGTAGAGGGCGAGGCTGGCGCCAATCTGGTTGCGCTTTTCCATGTCCTCGGCATCCTGGAGCGTGCGCACGAAGTCGGCGGCATGGGGTGTGAGGTCCGCGCGGGTCTTGCTCAGTTTGGTGTCGTCGGGAAATTGCTGGGCGATCTTCTCCACGCTTTCCCACGCCCCCGGATAGTTGTTTTGCTGGACCATCTGCTCGGCCCGCATGATGGCCACTTCGATGGTTTCCATGTTCTGCAGCACTTCCTTGAGCTTGGCGGCCTTGTCCGGAAAAAAGCCGAGCGCCCCGATGAAGCGGGCGCGGTCCTCATAAATCTGCCGGTAATTCTTTTGACTCAGAAGCTGCTCGAAATCGATGACCGCCTGTTGCTGGACGTCGTTTTGCGCGAAAATGTGCTGGGAAAGCTCGGCGAGGGCTGGGTTGCGTGGCCAGATTTCGGTGGCCGCCGTCAGTTCTTTTTCCAGCACCGGGATGTCGCCCCTCAGCGCGGCATTGCGCGCCTTGGCGAGGTGCATCTCGGCGATGCGCTTGGAGGTCTCGATTACGCCCATGGGCTTGGAGCTGTCGAAGTCTCTGGCCATCCTGGTGAGCTCGTTGACCAGTTGCTCGGCGAGGGCGTAATCCTTCACATCGATGGCCGAGATCAGTTGATAGCTCTTGTGCGTGAACTCCAGAGTCTGCCGCTTTTTGTCGCGCGGGAGGGTGCGAATCTCCGGGACAAACTCGCCTTCGGTGAAGGCCTCGGCGAGCCTCTTGCTGGCGCTTTGGAGTTCCTGTTTCTCGAGCAGAAAAAGATAGGCCTGCACCCCTTCGCGCACATCGCGCAGGGCTTCGTTGGCCAACGCGTCGATCGTGGTGACGGTCGGCGGCATGCCCGCACTCTTCTCGAAAAGATCCTTGGCCTGGCCGCTGACGTTCAGCTTCGTATCCCCATCGGTGAAGATCGCCCGGTAAAAGCGGGTGGCCATGAGCACGTGCTGGAAGCGCCGCTGCATGAACAGCTGGAGGACCAGCGACTGGAATTCGATCTTGGCCTGGATGGAATTCAACTCGCGCTTGACTTGGTTCGCCTTGATCTGGGCCTCGATCTCCGCAATGCGCTTGGTGTGCTCGGCCACTTGCGCCGAGTCCTCATAAGTCTCCAGCGATGTTTCCGTGTTCCCGCTTCCGCTGTTCTTGCTGTTTGCACCGCTCGGTCTCGGTCCCATATCGCGACGGGACTGCGACATGCTGGCGTGCTGCGAGTTCCAGTACTCCTGCCGGCTCTCACCCGTGAGCGACTCGTTGGCCGCCGCCAGCCGGTTCTGGGCATTCAGCGCACTCCAGGCGCTGTACACGGCATCGGCAATCGATTCCGAGAGCCGCGCGTCGATCTCGTAACTCGAAGCCACCGGCAGCAGGCGGAAAGCTTTATCGATATTTTCGGCGCTGGCGTTGCCCGGTGCGAGATCGTAAAGAATCCAGGCGATGACGTTCTGATAGTGCCGGTCGGTGTTGGTCGTTTCCTCCGGGGCGTTCAGATACTTCTCGAAGCGCGCTTCGAAGAAGCGGTTATTATTGACGTTCCAGTTCTTTCCATCCCAGGTCATGATTTCGGTGCTCGGGTCCCAAGAGGGCACGTCCTTGCCCAGAAAGCCGCCTTTCTGCCCACCGCCCGCGGGCGCGGGCCCGCCGGGAGCGTCCGGAACTTGTGCGCAAGCCATCCCGGCCAGCAGCAGGCCGGCGCCCAGCAAGGTGAGACGATAGGTAGTTGGAGGGAACTTTTTCATAACTTGGGCGGGACTTCTTGACTTCTTTTTGCGTGCAGAATGCCGCGGCCCACTGTCTCCAGATACGCAATGCCGTATCCGTGGCCCTCCGTTGCCGGACGATCCGGAAGGCTAGCTGTCCGGGATGATCTTTTTGACCAATCGGTCGACACCGTCCCCGGCGAAGTCGCTTGCCGGGTAAATCTTCCTGGCTTTTAGGTACAGGGCGAGGCTGGCGCCGATCTGATCGCGCTTTTCCATATCCCGGGCGTCCTGGAGGGTGCGCACGAAGTCGGCGGCATGCGGAGTGAGGTCCGCCCGGGTCTTGCTCAGCTTGGTGTCTTCCGGAAATTGCTGGGCGATCTTCTCCACGCTTTCCCAAGCCCCGGGATAGTTGTTCTGCCGGACCATCTCGTCGGCCCGCATGATGGCCACCTCGATGGTTTCCACGTTTTGCAGCACTTCCTTGAGCTTGGCGGCCTTGTCCGGATAAAAGCCAAGGGCCCCGATGAAGCGCGCGCGGTCTTCGTAAATCTGCCGATAGTTTTTCTGGCTCAAAAGTTCCTCGAAATCGATGACCGCCTTTTGCTGGACGTCGCCTTGCGCGAAGATCTGTTTGGAAAGTTCCTCGAGGGCCGGGTTGCGCGGCCAGATTTCAGTGGCCGCCGTGAGTTCATTTTCCAGCACCTGGTTGTCGCCCTTGAGCGCGGCGTTGCGCGCCTTGGCAAGGTGCATCTCGGAAACCCGCCTGGAGGTTTCGATCACGCCCATGGGCTTGGAGCTGTCGAAGTCCTTGGCGGTCTTGGTGAGTTCGTTGACCAATTGCTCGGCGAGCGTGTAGTCCTTCACGTCGATGGCCGAAATGAGTTGATAGCTCTTGTGCGCGAACTCCAGGGCCTGCCGCTTTTTGTCGCGCGGGAGGGTGCGAATCTCCGGGACAAACTCGCCCTCAGTGAAGGCCTCGCCCAGCCGCTTGGTAGCGCTTTGCAGTTCCTGCTTTTCGAGCAGAAAAAGGTAGGCCTGCACGCCTTCGCGCACGTCCCGCAGTGCTTCGTTGGCCAGTGAGTCGATGGTGCCAACGGTCGGCGGCATGCCGGAGCTTTTTTCGAAAAGATCCTTGGCTTCCTTGCTCACGTTCAGCTTCGTATCCCCATCGGTGAAGATCGCCCGATAAAAGCGGGTGGCCATAAGCACGTGCTGAAAGCGCCGCTGCATGAACAACTGGAGAACCAGCGCTTGAAACTCCACTTTCGCCTGGATGGAGTTGAGTTCCCGTTTGACCTGGTTGGCCTTGATCTGAGCCTCGATTTCCGCAAGGCGCTTGGTGTGCTCCGTGGCGTGCATGGTGTCCTCATAAGCCTCCAGCGTCGATTGCGTGTTCGGGTTTCCACTGTTCTTGGTGTTCTTTCCGCTCTGGCTCTGCGAACTGGCATCGCGCGTGGTTTGCCCCATGCTGGCGTGCTGCGCGTTCCAGTATTCCTGCTTGCTCTCACTCTCCAGCGCGTCGTTGGCCGCCGCCAGGCGGTTCTGGGCGTTCAGCGCTTTCCAGGTGCTGTACACGGCATCGGCGATCGAATCGCAGAGGCGCGCGTCAATATCGAAATTCGAAGCGCGCGGCAGCAGGCTGAAGGCGGCATCGATGTTCTGAGTGGTCGCGTTGCCGGGCGCGAGATCGTAGAGAATCTGGGTGATGACTCTCTGGTACATTTGATCGGTGGCGGTCGTTTCCTCAGGGGCGTTCAGATACTTTTCAAAGCGCGCTTCGAAGACCCGGTTGTTGTTGATGTTCCAGTTCTTTCCGTCCCACGTCATGATTTCGGTGTTCGGATCGACGACCGGCACGTCCTTCCCGAGGAAGCTGCCGTTTTTCTGTCCGCCGCCGCCGGCGGCGCCTTGCGCGGGTGCGGCGGCGGGTGCGGCGCCGCCCGCGGGCGCCTGGCTGGCGGGAGCATCCGGAACTTGTGCGCAAGCCATGCTGGCCAGCAACAGGCCGGCGCCCAGGAAAATGACACGAAATGGATCTGGGGTTAGCGTTTTCATGATCGTTCAGGACTTCTTTACATCATCGGCGCGCAATATGCCATGATCTCCTACCTCGACTTTAAAAAAAAACCGCTGCCCCCGTTCAATGTTCACGCTATTGAATTGCGGCGGAACGAGCACCGGCAGCATTTCGCCATTGGCTTCCACGGAAAACAGGCGCCCGACCGTCGGTGACCACTGGAGCGATTGGCTGACGATGGCGTCGAGCTTGTAGACATTGCCGCGGAGGCTGTTCGAGTTTTGGAGATAATCCGGGATCGGCAGTGGAGTGAGTGTGCGATACGGATCACTGGCCCGGCCAAAGAGGAAATACCCACCCGCCAGCGCCGCCAGCACCAGGACGACGACCATCAGCATCCAGACGGGATGAGCGGAAGAACTAGCGCGGCGAGCCATAGGGGAAAAAGCGGGAAGGAGGGGGTGAAAGGCGAATCACTTCAGAATCAGTAGGCCGATGCCGGGAGGCTGTCATGCTTCTTTACACGCGCCTTACGCATCTGCCGGTTGACGCTCGCGGGGCCGGTGATCGCCCGGGGACCTTCCGCCGATTGGGTTGCGCCGATGATCTTTCATTGGATGAGCCCCCAGTGTGTTCCGAACGGCCAGTAAACGAAGACGGCCCTGCCCATGATGTTTTGCTGCGGGACGGGACCCCAGTCGCGGCTGTCGGAACTGTGACCGCTGTTGTCCCCCATGGCAAAATAATGCTTGGGCGGGACGGTGTAGGGATCGTCGGCCGAGCGCAGGATCGGCATGAGAAAGCCCGAGTCCGGAAACACGTACCCACCGAAGCCATCCTTCATCGACATGACGCGCTCGAAGCCGCGGCCCTCGGCCAGCTTTCCATTGTCGTATAGTTTTGGAGGGTCGACGCTCAGGACGTCGCCCGGCAGGCCTGCGAGGCGTTTGATATAGAATTGCGACGGGTGGGTCATGTCCACCCGGCGTCCCTTTGCTTCGGCGAGGCGCGCCGCCATGGGATCGTCAAATTGCGTGGGATCGTTCGGCTCGTTGCTCGCCTGGCGACGCTCGATCGTCGGCAGGTTCTCGGTGTTGAAGACGAAAACGTCTCCGCGGTGAGGGTCCCGAAATTGATAGGACAGCTTGTCCACGAAAACATGGTCGCCTGTATCGACATACCCGCGGGCGATTGCCTCACCCCGCTGGTAAAAGCGATAGTCTACCTCAAACTCGGTCCGCCCGGTGCGCGCGCGCGTATCAATGAGCGTACTCATCGGTGCGTGGATCAGATAGGTGTGGTCCTTGTCCGTCACCACCTTCGTGTAGGTGAAAAAGCGGAATCGGGTGACTTCCTCGATCCGCACGATCGATTCATCGTCCTGGGCCACCGTATTGACCCAGGTGCGCCCAAGCATCGCTGCATCCCAAAGGCGCACGAGTTCGTTTGGCGGCGGTTCCGTCGTGGGATAGCCCAGGATGCCATTGAGCGTGGGCTGCATCGAACCGGTGGGGATGGTGAACGGCTGGAGAAAGTACGTGCGCACCGCCAGCGCCACGACGATCGCGACCAGGAAAACCTCGCAGTTTTCGCGCCAGGCCGCGTCCTCGACCTTGGGAAGGAAAGACGCGCAGAGCATGTTCAAGGCCCGTGCAGCCGCCTCGATTTTCGTCTCGTCGTGGTCTTTGCAAGCCGCCTCCAGATCTTTGATCCCCGTCTCGAAATCGGCCACGGTGTCCTCACTCCAAAGATCGCGCTTGTAATCGAGGAGCTTCCGGGCGTCCTTGGCGAACTGGCGCCCATGTTTGACGGCCTTGGGGAGGAAGAATGAAAACATCGATGATGGCGGGAGAGCGGGGAATCCAAGCGGAAATGACCCGCAAAGAAAGACAAATCTTCCCTTCGCCGCCCTCGGACGCCCCCTCAGTTGGGCATATTGAGCGGGTCTTCGCCGTACATCCGCTTATTCGAATCGGTTTCGGGCTTCAGCCACCCATTATAATAGAAATTTCGGTCTTCCTCGCTGGTATCGCAGGCGGCAAACAGAGCGGCGAAGAGGAGGAGCGCGAGATATTTCATGAGGGTGGCGACTTTATCCATCTTTTTTGACTTCGGAAACCTCTTCTTCCGGGTTCTTCACCCCGCCGGGTATGGCACTGCGCCTCGCCAGTCCCGGGCTACCCCAACCATATCTCCGCCCATGACGCCCTCGATGAAGTTATTTCCGCTTCCTGCTCTTCTCGTCACTGCTCTCACTTTTGCCTCCCCTTTGTGGGCCGAAGACAAACCGGCCAATCCACCCGCCGTCGCGCCTTCCGCCACCCCGGCGGTTACGCCGAAACCGCTGCCGCCGCAGCCGCCCGATGTGCCCGCGGTGAAATTCGATCCAAAGACCGGTGAACCCAACAAAGGCTTCCTCGCGGCGCACGACAGATTTGTGGCGACGGCGAAGGAAGGCAAGGCGCAGCTCCTGTTCCTCGGCGATTCCATCACCGCCGGATGGAGCGGCCCGGGCAAGGACGTTTGGGAGAAATCCTTCAGCCCATGGCAGCCGGCCAACTTCGGCATTGGCGGCGACCGCACGCAACATGTGCTCTGGCGCATCCAGAATGGCGAACTCGATGGCCTCAAGCCGAAGGCCGCTGTGCTCATGATCGGCACGAACAATGTCGGGAACGATACGGTGGAGGGTATCGCCCAGGGCGTGACGAAGATCGTTGAAACGATTCGTGCGAAAACCCCTGACACCAAGATTCTGCTCCTGGCGGTATTTCCACGCGGCGAAAAAGCCAGCACTCCAGAAAAGCCCAACGGCGCGCGCGACAAACTCGCCCAAGTCAACACGATCATCGCGAAGTTGGCCGACAATCAGCACGTTTTCTTCCTCGATATCGGCGCGAAGTTTCTCCAGCTCGACGGCACCATCTCCAAGGATATCATGCCGGATTTTCTGCATCCCACCGAAGCCGGCTACCAAATCTGGGCCGACGCCATTACCCCGAAGCTTACCGAACTGATGAAATAACGCCGTTTGGGCCCGGAGCGGCGCCCATTGGATGTTGGGTGTTGGCTGTTCGGCGAAGCCGCCCCTTTACCCCGCGTTTTCCATCGCTATTGTTTTCGGCATGCGTGAAACCTCCGTCCTCGCGCTTGTGGCCTTGACCGGGCTGTTCGGTTTCTTTTTGGGTTGTGCCCTGCGTCCGAAAGTGGACAGCCCGACGGTCTACGCCGCGGTCATGCGGGAGAATTCGGACACGCCCAAAAGCCATTCTCCGGTAACGAAGGTCGCGCTCGAAGTTGCGCCTCCGGAACTCGTGGATGTGAATTCCTCGCCCGAAGCGGTCCGCGCCTGGCACCGGCAGGAAAAGGATGAGATCGTGCGGCGTGTGGAGAATCTCGCCCCGACCGAAGCGGAGAATCTCTGTTTCCACCTCCGCCTGATTCCGCGCGACGAAGTTTTCGACAAGATCAACGCCAAAGGCCGCCTCCGGCGCTACATCGACGGTCTGCGCACGGACGCGGAACTCGCGGACGTCGAGTCGGGGTTTCGAGACCTCGACGAGCATCATTAGGGACTGAAAACTCCGGGCTGTTTTTTTACTTGCGCCTAAAGTGTACTGGTTTACTAGTACACGCATGTCGCTCGCTTTTTCCATTTCTCCCGCCAGCGAGGTCCCGATCTTTCGCCAGATCATGCATCAGATCCAGCGCGCCGTGGCCGCCCGCGCCTTGCAGGTCGGCGAACAGCTTCCCGCCGTCCGGTCCCTGGCGGAAACGCTCGTCATCAATCCGAACACCGTCGCCCGCGCCTACCAGGAGTTGATTCGGGAAGGCCTGCTGGAGAGTCGCGCTGGGCGTGGTGTGTTCGTGGCCGAGCGCCGCCAGGTTTTCTCCGAGGCCGAACAGGCCCGCCGGCTGCGGCACCTCGCCGAGCAGCTTTGCCACGAAGCCGTGCTGCTGGGCACGCGGTGGGGGGAATTGCGCGCGCTTGTGGAAACGACTTGGAAGCAACTCCAGTCCCAACCTGAGTCCCATACCTGAAGGATCACACCTTATGAGCGCCACCCCCGCCCCTGCCATCGAGATCGACCACCTCACCAAGTTCTACGGCACTCGTGAAATCGTCCGCGATCTCTGCCTCACCGTCCCCTCCGGTTCGATTTACGGTTTCCTGGGCCGCAACGGCATGGGCAAGACGACGACCATTCGCATCCTCCTGGGATTCGAAGAACCCACGCGGGGCCGCACCCGGGTCCTGGGCGAGGATTCGAGCCGCTTGAGTCCCGCGAACCGCGCCCGCATCGGCTATCTGCCGGAAGGTCATCACGTCTACGGCTGGATGACGGTGCGCGAGTGCGGAAAATTCCAGGCGAGTTTTTTCCCAAAATGGAACCAGGACGTCTTCGAGGCGGTGATCACCCATTTCCGGCTCGAGGCCAAAATGAAGGCCGGCCATCTCTCGCGCGGGCAGCGCGCTGGCCTCTGCCTGGCTCTGACGCTCGCCCCGGAACCCGAATTGCTGGTTCTCGACGACCCGGCCCTGGGCCTCGATCCCGTCGCTCGGCGCAGCTTGCTTCAGTCGATGCTCTACGTCACCCGGCAGCCGAGTCGCACGATCCTTTTCTCCTCCCATCTGCTCTCGGATGTGGAACGCGTTGCCGACCGCATCGTCGTTCTCGATGGTGGAGTCCTGCGAGCGGATTGCACGGTGGAAACGTTTCGCTCGCGGTTGCGACACTACGTGCTCAAGTTTCGCGATACACCGCCACCAACCCCGCGATTGCCCGGTTTGCTGGAGAGTTTCCGGACGGATCGCGAGCTCATCATCACCCTGGCCAACGTCACTCCGGACGTCGAAGAGCAGATCGCCCGGTTGGGACCCGAGTCGATCGAGTCGGTGGAGATGACGCTTGAGGACGCCTTCGTCAGCTACGTCGGGGAACGCGGTGAAAAGACCTTTTTCACGCGGCAACTCAACGGCAAATGAGAACGCTCCTCTGGAAGGAACTGCGGGAAAATATTGTCTGGGCGGTGCTCGTGATGCTGGCGCTCGGAGGAGCCGAGATATATGTCCTCCATCACCTCCGATATTTCGAATTGGTGGAATTGAATTTTAACGACGGCGTGACTCTCTGTAAGCGGCCTTTCCTCATCGTGACGATGTTTGGCTGCGCCATGGCCGGACTGGCCCTCGGCCTTCTCCAAGTGCTGCCGGACCTGAAGCGGGACCGCTGGGCCGCGCTCCTTCATCGGCCGCTGCCGCGCGGGCGATTCTTTTGGGGCAAAGCGCTCGCTGGAGTGCTTTTGTACTTTCTCGCCGCCGGTGCGCCGTTTCTTTTCTGCGTTTGGCAGGCGGCCACACCTGGACACTTCAATGCTCCCTTTGTGCCAGCGATGGCCTGTCCGGCTTTGGCGGACCTGGTGACCGGATTGAGCTACTACTTCGCGGCGCTCGTCATCGGCCTGCAAGGCGGCAGCGTCCTTTTGCGCGGGCTGCCCTTCTTCGCCGCGCTTCACGCCTCCTTTTTTGCCCTCCACGAGAAGCTCTTCCGTGTCGCCGTCGAATCCAGTCTCGCCATGTCGCTCGCGCTTTGCCTTGCCGGCTGGGGCGCCATCCACCTGCGCGAGTCCCTGGGCGGTCGTCCCTGGCTTGGGCGCATCGCCTTTCTCATCGTCGCCTTCTATGGCGCCTGCGGCTTTGGCGACCTCTTGGAAACCACCGGTGAGCTGGCGGGTCGAATGGGTATCCTAAAATTCAGTGTCTGGGAGGTCCTCGACAATGGGGTGCCCGTCCGCGAGGACTACGTCGATGAGGTACTCGTCTCCGCCACCGATTCCACCGGCCAGTCTTTTGCCGATCCGAAGTATCACCCCGACCGCGTGCGTGGCCACTTGCTGGGCATGAATGTCGCAACGTCTTATGTGGGAGATCCGCACGGCTGGCGCCGCCCTCGGTACCAGAGTTTCTACCGGGAATCCAACCATCTTCTCTACGCCTATCAGCCGTACTCCCATCCGCGTCTCGAGCAGTGGTTTCACATTTACGACAACCCGCGCTGCATCGGGGTTCTGCCGGTCGAGAAAAGGGTCTTCGCCCAACTCGGCGCGGACGGCTTCGCCTCGCCGGACTCTAAAGTCCAGCCGTTTTCGGAAAGTGACATCGTCGACCAGACCGGTGGTGATATTCTTGTCATCGCCACCCCGCAATCCCTGCGATTTGCCCATCTCGCGACGCAGCAAGTCGTGCCCGTGGCGCTGCCTGCGGCAGCTCCCATCTATGGCATGTGCCATACCTGGGCGAGCATCGCGAACGGAAGCGTCGATTTCAAAGGCGTGGCCTTCGGAAAAGCCATGGCGGTTTACGACGTCAATGCCCAGTTGGTGGCCCTGCTGCCGTACCATCAGGATGTTGATCGCTGGGGTTCCATCTCCCTGGGCGTCCTCAGCACCATGGACCGTTTCATCCTCCGCTACGAGCCCAGCATGTGGATGGATTGGAAGACCCGAAAATCGATGACGAACTATGTCGAAATGATGGATTCGAAAGGCAACGTCCTCGCCTCTTACACGCTTCCGCCGCCGCCGCTGCACGAGAATCCGCCGCTGCGCAGTACCTTCGTCGCGGACCGTTTGCGGACCCCTACTTTTTTCTTTGGCGAAATGCTTTATCGGCGCCTCGGCGCAGCGTTGGGTTCGAGCCGCCTGCGCGCGGCGCTCGAGAAGCAATTGGGGCCAGACTGGCCAAACACGTGGCTATCCGGCGAGGCGCTGATGCTCGTGGCGCTGGTGCTTTCGATAGTCACCTTTTTCTGGGCACGCCGGGCGCAACTCCCGCCGCGCACCGTGTGGGCGTGGACGCTCGGTGTATTTGCGCTTGGTCTTCCGGGGCTCCTCATGTTCTGGCTGGCGGGTGAACGCCCGCGCACCGTGACATGCCCAAGTTGCAGCCGGCGGAGGCGCATCGATGCGGCCCAGTGCGGCCACTGCGGAGCGTCGTGGCCTGCAAGGCCGCCGGATGACACACTCATCATCGACGGCACGTCGACGCCTTTGCCAGCTGGCGCCGCCTGACCCGAAAAAGATCCGCCATGAAAACGATGATCTGGAAAGAACTGCGTGAAAATGCCCGGTGGGCCGCGCTCGCCTTCTTTGGCCTTCTCCTTGCCGAAATCTTTACGCTCTCGTCGGGTCGGAAAACGATTAGCAATTGGACGGAAGGAATTACCCTCGGCAGCAACGCATTTCTCTTCGTCAGCGCTTTCGGCTGCTCCGCGGTAGGGGCAATCCTCGGCGCATTGCAGATTTTGCCCGAGTTGCCTCGTGATCGCTGGGCGGGCCTGCTCCACCGTCCGGTGCCGCGGCAGGTCATATTCCTGGGAAAGGTTGTCGCCGGATTGATTCTTTATGGGCTCGCCACCGGTTTGCCGCTTCTCTGCAGCATCGCCTATGTGGTATCACCTGGGCGCATCCCGGCACCCTTCGTCCCCGGCCTGGCGCTGCCCGCGGTGAGCGACCTCGTGCTGGGCGCGGTATTTTACTTTTGCGCCCTGTTCCTCGGTTTGCACTCGGGCCGCTGGTGGGGTTCCCGAGCGGCCATCGTCCTTGGTGCTGTCGGGGTCCTGGTCTTGCACCTCGCGGGCGGTTGGCCGTTGATGCTCCCGCTGCTCGCCTCAATGGTGCTCTATGTTGCCGCCTGGGGCGCCATGCTGGGTTCGCCGTCAGTTCGGCCCTGGATCTGCCGACTCGCGCTCGGTCTCGTCATTCTCGCCGGCGTCGAAACTGGCCTGGTTCTCGCCGGTGCGGCGCTCGGTGCCACCCGTGCGAATTCGCGCCTGGTCGATTACCTCTTCTCGAACTTCTACATTGCCCACGACGGCACCGTGCTGTTTTCGAAAAGCGATGGAAAGGGCGGCTCCGTTCTTACGGACGCGGAAGGAAAAGTCGTCACCGATGAACGCTATGTTGGCAACAATTCCGGCCATTATTCCTTGTATCCCTCTCCTCTGGCTGACCGGGAACACCCTCGCAGCCGGCCATTTTGGTGGAGGGCGCGTTCCTCGGAAAGCTGGGTGGAACTCAACACCGCCAATTTTCAAGGTGCGGAACTCTGGTATCGGATCGTGGGCCGCCGCAGTTACTTTGTCGGCTACGACAAGCTCAGTGCGCGTTGCATCGGGATCTGCGATGCGGATGGCTTCAAAAATGCCGCGGCGACTCCGCGGCCTTTTGCCCAGGAACCGCAAGGGGACCAGTTCCAGGCGCCGCCTTATTTATTCTCGGTCGGTTCGCAATTGTTGACGTTCGACTTCACCGAAAGGCAAATGTCCGCTCCAGCCAACCTCGGCCACGACACCATCTATGGCGCGCTGAAGTTCCCCTACAATAGCGAGCACAACCGGATTGCGGTGGCCGCCGATTCGGGGATCCGCGTTTTCGCTTCCGACGGCGCCCCGCTTTTCGCGATTCCCTACGATTATGACGCGCGAATTTGGCCGAAAGTCGCCATCACCGCCACCGACGATTTTGCCCGGATATTTGTCCAGTATTACTCCGGATACTATATCCGGCCGGAAAGCCCCGAGGTGCTAATGCATCTTGATGTCTTCGATAACCAGGGTCAGCGCGTCGCCACCTACGGAAAGCCGGAAACGAATCTTCAGTCCATCGCGCCAACCTGGAAAGATGATGTCATCGAGATGCTGAATATGCCTGTGCCCTCGCTCCTCCGTACGATTCGCAGCCGTGCTCATCCCGTTGCGAATGAGCTCGACGAATTGTATCCCGGAATACTCGCGCCGATCGCTGGACTCGACTTGAAGTCTCGCGATCTCGCGATGCTCTTCGGGTTCGCGACCGTGCTCGGTGCGCTCGTCTTCGTCCTGGCTCGCCGGGCCAGCCTGCCGGTTGGGCGCACCGTTCTTTGGGTGGCCCTCACGCTCATCTTCGGGTTGGGCGGTCTCCTGGCCTATCGCCTATCCACGGATTGGCCGGCCCGGGTGTCCTGCCCGCGCTGCGCCCGCAAACGTTCGGTCGCGGCGGTGCCATGCCCGCGCTGCCACAGGCCATGGGAAGCATTGCCGGACTCAGGCGCCGAAATCTTCGAGCCAGCGTGATTAATTCGCCTTCAGCACCTCAATGAAGGCTTCCTGCGGGATGTTCACGCGGCCAATCGCTTTCATCCGCTTTTTGCCTTCCTTTTGTTTCTCGAGGAGCTTGCGTTTGCGGCTGATGTCGCCGCCGTAGCATTTCGCGGTCACGTTCTTGCGCATGGCGCTGACGTTCTCGCGGGCGACGACCTTGCCGCCGATGGCCGCCTGGATGGCGACCTGGTAGAGTTGGGTCGGAATGACTTCCTTGAGCTTGGCGGCCAGCACGCGGCCGCGGCCCTCGGCCTTGTCGCGATGCACGATGCTGCTAAAGGCGTCGACCGGCTCGCCATTGACCAGGATGTCGAGTTTCACGAGCTTGTCGACACGGTAGCCCGCGTGCTCGTAATCCATCGAGCCGTAGCCGCGCGTGATCGACTTGATCTTGTCGTTGAAATCCACCAGGATTTCGTTGAGCGGCAGGACGGTGGAGAGCATCACGCGGCGCGAATCGAGCGTCTCGGTGTGATCGAGCATGCCGCGCTTGTCCATGATGAGCTGCATCAGCGGCGAGATATACTCGTTCGGCACCATGATGAAGCATTTCACTATCGGTTCGCGGATTTCCTGGATCACGCTGGCGTCGGGCAGAAACTCGGGATTGTCCACGTGCAGCACTTCGCCGTTGGTCTTCTGGACCTCGTAAATGACCGACGGGTACGTGGCGATGATGTCCATGTCATACTCGCGCCGCAGCCGTTCCTGGATGATCTCCATGTGCAGCAGCCCGAGAAAGCCGCAGCGGAAACCGAAGCCGAGCGCGACGCTCGATTCGGCCTGGTAGACAAAGCTGGCGTCGTTGAGCTGGAGCTTGCCCATCGCGGCCTTGAGATGCTCGAAATCGGCGGTGTTGATCGGATAGATGCCGCTGAAAACCATCGGCTGGACGACCTGAAATCCCGGCAGCGGCTCCGCCGCCGGCGTGCGGCTGTTCGTCAGCGTATCGCCCACTTTGACCTCGCTGGTGGTCTTGATGTTGGCGATCACGTAACCGACGTCGCCGGCGTTGAGTACCGGCTGGATGAAAAATTTTGGCTGCTGCGGCTTGAAGAGGCCGACTTCCTTCACCTCGTAGCTGCCGTTGGTGGCCATCATTTTCACCGGGTCGCCCGCCTTCACGCTGCCATCGACCACGCGCACGTAGGTGACCACGCCGCGGTAGGTATCGAAGGTCGAGTCAAAGACCAGCGAACGCATCCGGTGCGTCGGGTGGCCTTTCGGGGACGGGATGCGGGCGACGATCGCTTCGAGGATGTCCTCAATGCCAATGCCGGCCTTGGCGCTGGCGAGAATGGCTTCGTCCGCGGGGATCGCGAGAATGTCTTCGAGCTGTTTCTTGACCGTCGGGATGTCCGCGTTGGGCAGGTCGATCTTGTTGATCACCGGAACCAGCGTGAGGCCCTGCTTCATCGCAAGATGCACGTTGGCCACAGTCTGCGCCTCCACGCCCTGCGCCGCATCGACGATGAGCAACGCCCCCTCGCACGCCGCCAGCGACCGTGAGACTTCGTAGGCAAAGTCGACGTGTCCCGGTGTATCCATCAGATTCAACCGGTAGACGACGCCATCCTTCGCCGTGTACTGCATGGCGATCGGATGGGCCTTGATGGTGATGCCGCGCTCGCGTTCCAGGTCCATGGAATCGAGCATCTGGTCCTGCTGTTCGCGCTTCTGGATCGTGCCCGTGAATTCGAGCAGCCGGTCCGAGAGCGTGGTCTTCCCGTGGTCGATATGGGCAATGATGCAGAAGTTGCGCGTACGGCTTTGGGGCATGTCGGAAAGAGCCGCGCACTATGCGGGGCAATAAGCGCGCGGTCAACTTGCGCGTGCCGAGACGGAGCATTGAGCGAGGATTCGACGCGCTTAAGTGAATCTCGCGTGGCAACGCGAGCGTGCCCGCGGATGACGCTCTCCAATTGAGGCCGCTGCCTATACCTCCGCGGGTTCCAGCGTCACCTCATCGATCACCGTCTGGCAATCGTCCTCCGGCTTCACCCGCTGGCGGGTGCGGGCGACGAGGACATAGATCGAGGGCAGCACGAAGAGGGTGAGGATAGTGCCGACGATCATGCCGCTGACGAGCATGATGCCGATGCTGTTGCGGGCGGCGGCGCCGGGGCCGGAGGCGATCACCAGCGGGAAGTGGCCGGCCACCGTGGCCACGGAGGTCATAAGGATCGGGCGGAGGCGGGTACCGGCGGCCTCGGTCACGGCCTGCGCCTTGTTCAGGCCGGTTTCCTGGAGGTGATTGGCAAATTCCACGATGAGGATGCCATTCTTGGCGACGAGGCCGACCAGCGTGATGAGCCCCACCTGGCTGTAGATATTGAGCGTGGTGAAACCGAGAAAGCTGAACATCAGCGCGCCGGAGAGGGCCAGCGGGACGGAGCCGAGCAGGATAATGAACGGATCGCGAAAGCTCTCGAATTGCGCGGCCAGCACCAGAAAAATCAGCACGACGGAAAAGAGCATCGTGGTGGTGAGGCTGTTGCCCTCGGTGCGGAGCTGCCGGGCGGTGCCGGCGTAGTCCATGGTGAAGCCCTTCGGCAGTATCTCCTTCGATTTTTTCTCGAGGACCTTCAACGCCTGGTCGAGCGTGATGCCCGGCGGAATGGCGGCCTGGATTTTCGCCGAGTTGAGTTGCTGGAAGCGGTTCAGAGTGCGCGGCTCCGCGCTGCTCCGGAGCGAGGCAAAGGTGGAGAGCTGCACGAGCTTTCCTCCCGGACCGCTCACGTAATAGTTCTTCAATTGATCCGGATTGAGCCGCTCCACGCGCTTGACCTCGGGAATGACCTTGTAGCTGCGGCCCTGGATGGCGAAACGATTGACGAAATTGCCGCCGAGCATGGTGGAGAGGTCCGCGCCCACAAGGCCGAGATTCAGGCCTTGGGAAGCGACCTGATCGCGGTCGAAGACGACCTCGGTCCGCGGATTGTCGTACTTGAGATCGGTATCGGCGAACATGAAGACGCCGCTCTGAAAGGCCGCGGCGACGAGTTGGTTGGCGTAGTCGACAATTTCGCGCGGTTCGGCGGTCGAATTGATGACAAACTCGACCGGGAAGTTGCTGCCACCAGGGAGCGGCTCGGGCGTGGTGGCGATGACCTGGATGCCACCGATCTTCGACGTCCTGGCAAAGACCTCGCCGACGATCTGCTCGGCGGTGCGGTGGCGTTCGCTCCACGGTTTCAGACCCATGCCCCCAAAGCCCGTAAAGGGCTGCGTCAGCTGGAAAGTGTGCAGGTTTTCCGGGATCGATTTGAAGACCTCGTTGACCTTCTCGGTATAGCGCGCGGTCTGCTCGATGGTGGAATTGGGCGAGGCGTTGACGATGCCGAGGATCACGCCCTGGTCTTCCTTCGGCGCCAGTTCGCGTAGGGTGAAAAGGAAGAACGGAATGCCGAGCAAAACGACGATCGCGGCGAGCGCGAGCGTCACCGGCCGCCAGCGCAGCGAATTGGCCAGCAGCCGCATGTACTGCCGGCGGATGCCATCGAAGCGGCGGTTGATCCAGCCGGAATAGCCCTTGTGCGAATCGCCCGCGCGCAGGAGCTGCGAGGACATCATCGGCGAAAGCGTGAGCGCGACGACCCCGGAGACGATGACCGCGCCCGCGAGGGTGAAGGCGAATTCGCGGAAGAGCGTGCCGGTGAGTCCGCCCTGGATGCCAATGGGCGCGTAGACCGCGGCCAGGGTGATGGTCATGGCGATGATCGGCCCGATGAGTTCGCGCGCGGCTTTGATCGCGGCGATGAATGGCGGTTCGCCGAGGTGGAGGTGACGCTCGACGTTTTCCACGACAACGATGGCGTCATCCACCACCAGACCGACCGAGAGCACGATGGCGAGCAGCGTGAGCAGGTTGAGCGTGAAGCCAAAGGCGAGCATGAGAAAGGCCGCGCCAATGAGCGAAATGGGAATGGCTACCACGGGGATGATCACCGCGCGCAGCGAGCCGAGGAAAAGGAAGATGACCACAACGACGATGAGCAGCGTCTCGACCAGCGTGTGGGTGACCTCACGCAGCGCATCGCGGATGTAGCGCGTCCCGTCGTAGGGAACCTCCGTGCGCATGCCCACGGGCAATTGCTTTTCGATGTCCGGGAGGGCGGCGCGCACGCCGTTGATGACATCCAGCGAGTTTGCCGTGGGCATGACCCAGATGCCCATGAAGACGGCCTTCTGCCCGTTGAAGCGCACGTCCATATCGTAGTCTTCGGCGCCGAGTTCGACGTCGGCGATGTCCTTGAGTTTGACGATGGTGTTGTTCTGCTGGCGCACCACCAGTTCGCGGAATTCCTCGGGCGTGTGGAGGTCGGTGTTGGCCACCAGATCGACGACTGTCGTCGAACCTTTGGTCGTGCCGAGGGCGGAAAGATAGTTGTTCGCGGCCAGCGCCGCGGAGACACTCGAGGGCGTGATGCCGAGTGCGGCCATGCGGTCGCTCTTCAGCCAGATGCGCATGGCGAAGACGCGCGCGCCGAGGATGTCGGCCTTTTGCACCCCGCTCACCGCCGTCAGCTTGGGCTGCACCACGCGGGTGAGGTAATCGGTCACCTGGCTCGGATCCATGGTGTCCGAGTCGAAGCTAATGTACATGATCGCGTACTGACTGTCGCTCATCTGCAACTCGATGGTCGGCGCCTGCGACTCGGGGGGAAGATCATTGCGCACCTGCGCCAGCTTGGACTGGATCTGCGTGAGCGCGGCGTTGGTGTCGTAGTTCAGCTTGAGGTGCACCGTGATGATGCTCAGGCCTTGCGCGCTCTGCGACTCGAGGTAATCGATGCCGTCGGCGCTGGCGATGGCCCGTTCCAGGGGCGTGGTGACGAAGCCGCGCACGAGGTCCGCCGCCGCCCCGACAAAATAGGTCTTCACGCTGATCGTGGCGATGTCGCTGCGCGGGTATTGCCGGACGTTGAGGTTGCGGATCGACTGCAAGCCCGCGATGAGGATGAGCAGGCTGAGCACGGAGGCGACCACCGGCCGCCTGATGAAGAGATCCGTAAACTTCACTTAAGTGTCGTTGGGTTTCGGGCTCAGTTCGTTGCCCGGCTGCACTTCGTTGTTGACCTGGACGGGCGCATGGGGGCGCAGCTTGAAGACGCCGGAACTGACCACTTCCTCGCCATCCTTCAGGCCGGATGTGACCGAGACCTGGTCGCCGCGCTTTGGGCCCAGCCGGATGACGCGCTGTTCCACCTCGAAGCCCGGCTTGCCATCCGATGCCGGCTTCACCACGTAGACGGAATCGCCGTAGGGCGCGTAGTTGATCGACGAAACGGGAATGGCGAGTACGCCTTCCTGTTCGGGCAGCAGGACCTCGACGTTGACGAACATGCCGGGTCGCAGCTGGTGATCGGGGTTGCGCACGGTGCCCTGGACCATCACGTTGCGCGTGGAGTCGTCGACCCTGGAATCGATGGCATTGATCTCACCTTCGACTCCGTCCACGGCGATTTCCGCGACCCGAATCCGGAGCTTTTTCCCGACGGCAAGGCTGCGCAGGTTCTGCTGCGGCAGATTGAACTCGACGTAAATGGGGTCGAGCGACTGGAGCGGGACGATCGACGCGCCGGGATTTAAATACTGGCCGAGGTTGACCTGCCGGATGCCCAGATAGCCGTCAAACGGCGCCGCGATGTGCTTGCGCCGGATGACCGCTTTGGCTTCCTCGACGGCGGCGTCGGCCTGGAGAAATTCGCTCTGGGCCTGGTCCCAGTCCGAGGACGAAATGGTCTTCTTGGCGACGAGATCGCGTTTGCGTTCGAGGTCGGCCTTGGTCCATTCGCGTTTGGCTTCCGCCGAGTGCAGTTGCGCCTCCTCCTGCTGCGCATCCAGCTTGATGAGGAGTTCCCCCTTTTTGACGGCGGCGCCCGATTCAAAATCGATCTCCGCGACGATCCCGGCGAGATCGGTGCTGACCGTCACGCCATGGATGGCCCGGAGTGAACCCACGGCGCTGAGGACCGGCTGCCAGGTTTGCCCCTTCACGACCACGGTGGTGACGGCGGAGGGCGGCGGAGCGAACTGCGCGTGCATGGCGATGGCCGCGCGGACCATTGCGAATTTCCAATAAGCGATGCCCGCGATGAAAACGAACACCGCCGCCAGCATCAGGATCATGCGTTTCCACATAAGTCGGAGAAGGAGATGGGAACGGGTAAAAGACGGTCGAACGCCCGCGGCGTTTATCGGAAGCGACCGGCGGCGGCTTCGGGCAGTTTAGCCTGCCGGAAGAAGGCGGAAAGACCGAGCATTCTAAAAATAGATAACGTCATGGAAATTACAGGTCGTTAATTAAATCGGGAATATGCACTTCGCAAACACAACAGAAGCCCGGTCTGAGCGCAGCGATTTTCAGCCGAAAATCACCGCTTCTTCTTTTTTTCCTTCTTGGGCGGTTTTACCAGCATCGCCCGGCGCAATGCCTCCTCAGGAGAGAGCGGGACGGGCAGCTTGGCACGGATGACTTTTGGCACGTGATGACCATAGAGAACTCCCGTCGCGTTGGCAACTGTCGCTGATTGCAGGAAGGTTGAAATCTGAAACGCCAATTGACGTGACCATTTTAGGTGATACAACGGCGCTTGTCACCCCGTGGAACAGAGAGCGCCCCAACCAGAGAAGCCGAAGAAGACGATTCCCGAACGAATCAGCCACGCCTGGCAGCCTCTAAAGGATTCGTTTTCGGTTCAACTATTCAGTGCGGCGACGGTTTTGGAAATCATCGGATTCGTATTTGAGTGGCACAAGAAACTTGAGGAGGCAAGGTTGTGGCCAGAATGGGCACCGGCTTTGAACGTCTCGATTTATGGAGTGCTCACGCTTTTATGCGCGCGAGCGATCTTTTTGCTTGCGGAAAAGAATGGCGAATTAAGGGAGGAATTAACCAGTGCTCTCGGGCTGATTGAATCAAACACGACTGCGATCGCCACAATTCACGACATCATTCACGAAACGCGCGACAGCCTCCTGGCCAACAATTCATTTTTGGCATTCTTGGTTTCGTCCGAGGATGAGGGATCAAAACCCCTGTTCGAGATTTGGGCAGCCCAGCTCGGAATCATCCAGAAAGGCATGCGGAGCTTGACTGGGTCGGACTGCAATATCTGCATTAAGCTTATTAAAAAAGAAGCCTTTGACAAAGGTGTAGACGGCCTCGTCACGGTTTGCTACAGTCCCGCCGTCTCCATCGAGAGGAGACAAAAATCCTGCATCCTCCCCACGAACCAAGGAATTGCCCAAGAAGCGATAGTCACAAAAAGTCTAGCCTTCTGTAATGACATCCTCACAGACGACCGATTCTGGCCCCGCGACCGCAAGGAACAGTGTGCCCTTCAATATCGCACCGTGCTCGCAGCTCCGATCATTGTTGATCGTTCGGTACGCGGCGTGCTGTGCTTCGACTGGAGCAAGCCGAATCAGTATGCCGCGTCGCATCGACATGCAGTAGCGTGCTTCACTGATATGGTCAGCACAGCTTGTTATTTTAGCGATTTAGGTCGAAAGTTGATTACTGAATACAAACCAAAAGTCTGAATATGAGCAAGATAGATGAAATTTTGAAGATTCTGCGCTCGGATGAATCCGCCGAGAAATGCGATGATTCCGAGTTTATCGCGCAGCTTGAACAATATGGCCGCGTCATTCAGGGAATCGTGAACAAATCTCCTGCAAATGACCAAGCCGAGGCTGTTGAGCGCGCTTCCGCACCCGCTGCGCCCGAAGCGCAGCACGCTAGTGCATAGCCGAATATTGGAGGCGCTTGCCTTCGCACATGCGGATGCCCGCTGTTGTCCGCTCGCCATCGCTGGTCTTCCGCAAATTCCAACGGAAATCGAACTCCGCGAGGTATAGATGCAGATGGTGTTTGCTGATGTTGTGGAAGGTGCCAATGACTCCGCGCTTGAGTAGGCTGAACGAGGATTCGACTGTGTTTGTGTGGACTTCCCCGCGAGCATATTCCCCCAGGCTGTGATTGACCGATTTGCGGCGAAAGTTGCGCCCCACGCTGCAATACACGCTCGATTGATCCGTCATGATCGTAGAGCCGTCCGCAACGTGCTTGTAGACCGCCGCCTTGATGTTTTTACCGTTCACGCGCTGCATGACCATTGACCGCTTCTCGCCGGCGCGCGAAACGAGCGATACAACTGGGGTCTTGTTGGAATTGGGGCCGGGCTTCCCGCGCTTTCCAAAGCCCGTGCGAATTTTTCCCCCGACATACGTTTCGTCGATTTCCACAGGGCCGGCCAGTTTCTCAGAAAACACCGGATGCTTGAGAGCGAAGCGGATGCGGTGCATCATGAAGAGCGCGGTACGATAGCTGCCGAGGTCGAGCATCCGCTGAATTTGGAGCGATGAGATTCCCTTTTTAGAAGCTGCTAAAAGGTGCCAAGCGATCACCCATTTGCGCAACGGAATGTGGGAAGACTCGAAAATTGTCCCGACGGTCACCGTGAACTGTTTCCGGCATTCCAGGCAGCAGCGCAGGCCGGGACGCACCTTTTTGCTCTTGTTCTCAGCGATAATCGAAAACTTTGCCTGATCCGAATTTTGGCAGTGCGGGCACACAACGCCGCTTGCCCAGCGAATGCTCTCAAGATGAAGGCGCGCAGCCTCATCGGTGTTGAAGCGGTCGAACAATTCGATGAGGCTCGGGACGTTGTCCCGCTTCGATTTTGTGGTGCGTTGGGTGTTCATATTTATAGCCGATTAACCAGTTGACTACTTTTACATTCAGGACTAAATGTAGTCAATTAAATAAATCACACTAAATATGGCCTCTCTTAATCCTTTCAAACCCGGTGCCGGACACATGCCGCCTCATTTAGCTGGACGCAACGCCGAGACTGACGCCTTCAAGCACCTCCTAAAGCAGGAAACGATTCTTTCCAACGTCGTTCTCACGGGGCTGCGCGGGGTCGGCAAAACCGTGCTCCTGGAGACATGGAAGCCGCTGGCCATGTCCCAAAAATGGCTTTGGGTGGGAACCGATTTATCGGAATCCACAAGTCTCAGCGAAGAAACATTGGTAATTCGGTTGCTGACCGATCTTTCAGTCGTCACGTCCGGCCTGATGGTGAGTAAACAGGCGTCATTCCCGGCTGGATTTGCCCCCGGTGGGGCGCCTGAGTTTGAGCGACTCAGTTACGAGAAGCTCTTGGATATTTACAGAAGCACGCCGGGCCTTCCGTCGGATAAACTTAAAGCGATCCTGCACGCCGTTTGGGAATGTCTGAAGTGCCACGGATATAAGGGAATTATTTTCGCCTATGACGAGGCGCAAACCATGACGGATCATGCCGAGAAGGAGCAATATCCGCTTTCGCTGATGCTGGACGTTTTCCAGTCGATCCAGAAACAGGGCATTCCATTCATGCTCGTCATGGTCGGACTCCCGACCCTATTCCCGAAACTTGTGGAAACGAGAACGTTTGCCGAACGAATGTTCGAGGTCATCACCCTGGGTCGCTTGCAAGACGCCCATAGTCGGGAGGCGATTACCAAGCCCATCACGGCGGCAAAATGCCCCATTTCCTTTAGCGAGGAATCCGTCGGGCTCGTTGTGAAAACATCGGGCGGATACCCATTCTTCATCCAATTCATCTGCAAGGAGGTCTTCGATATTTTCCTCCAAAAATTTAATGTCGGAGAGCCCGTCCCATCCGTTCCAATGAAAGAAATCGTCCGAAAACTAGACAAGGACTTTTTTGCGGGCAGGTGGGCCAAGGCGACAGATCGGCAGCGGCAGCTACTATCGATCATTTCAACACTGGAAAACTGTGATGAGGAATTTACTGTTCAACAGATTGTCGCGGAGGCCAAATCGATGGCGAATCCCTTCAGCAGCAGCCACGTGAACCAAATGCTCGCCACGCTCACAGAGGCCGGTTTAATCTACAAAAATCGCTATGCCCGATACTCGTTCGCCGTTCCCCTGATGGGTCAATTCATCCTGCGGACGGATCGGGAAGCAAATCTCTGATTTTTGGGGAGCACCCGATTTTTAGGTGTCACCTACTTGTATTTGCGAAGTGCATATTCCCGAATTAAATCACCAAGCGGTGCTGTCAAGGGCGGGATGGGTGACAAAATGACGAAGGACGAAGGCGCAATGACTCGTTCGACCATTTCGGGGCAGGCTGCGGACGAATGACGAAGAAGAGGGAGCGGGAGTAAGGGTCGAATTCGACGCTTTCTTTTGTGGGCCCGGTTTCCTCGCGGTGGGCGAAGGAGCGAGAGCCGGATGGCCCGCGTTGCGCCTTGGGCGTCTCGCTCCGGTCGGCTTTTAGCGGTCGCTTCTTTAATCCGTGAAACCCGTGGTCAAAAAGTGCCGAACACGGTGCGTAGCGCACGCCAACCTTCCGCTTTTGCAGGCAGGGGACTTCCTCTTAAAACTTACAACTTAAGACCTAAAACCGAGCGAATACTCCAGAATTCACTTGCCCAAATCGGGGCCAGTTCGGAACATGAACCCAGTTCTTTGCGATCTGTAAAAACTAGCGTGTGAATCAAGGAATCCCGTGAAAATCGGGAGCAGTTGCGCTGCTGTAACTGGATACGAGTTCCCAAGGCCAATCTCCCGAAACCGGGAGGTGAAGGCGGGAACGAGGCGGTAAACCGCAAAAGATGCGGATGACCACAAGCCAGGAGTCAGAACACTTGTTCACACGCTCTCATTCGTGCCGCCTGGGCGCGCAGCGATCCCCCTGCGGGTGCGGGCCGGCGCGAAAAAACTTCTTCGCAGATAAGAAGAATGAGGGGCCAAATCTCACCCGCAAGGCACTCCCGCGCTTGCCGGATCTCTGGTCTCTCGCCTTCCGATGAGATCAGAAAATCACCCATCCTTTCACCGCCGTCCCCGCCGTTTCATCTACGGCGCGGTGGTGGCTTGATCCATGGACAAATTCTCCACGGCCGACCGGGAGGTGATCCAGCGTGTGATCCGGGCGCGCCGCGATATCCGGCACTTCACCTCGACGCCGATTCCCGATGGCGTCCTCTCGCGGATCCTCAGTGCCGCCCATGCCGCACCGTCGGTTGGGCTGATGCAACCGTGGGATTTCATCCTCATCAAATCGCCGGAAACGCGGCGGCGAATCCGGGCGAGCTTCGAGAGTGTGAACGTGGGCGAGAAGGCAAAGGTCGCCGGCACGGAGCGGGCGCCGCTGTACGGGTCGCTGAAGCTCGAAGGCATTCTCGAAGCGCCGGTGAATATCGCGGTGACGTGCGATCACTCGCGTGGCGGGCCGTTCGTCCTGGGCAGGGCGCCGATGCCGCAGACCGCGACGTTCAGCGTTTGCCTGGCGATCGAGAACCTCTGGCTGGCGGCGCGCGCGGAGGGCATCGGCATCGGGTGGGTGAGCATTTTGGACAAAAGCGCCGTCGAGCAGATCCTCGGTCTGCCGCCGCACGTCGAGTTGATCGCCTACCTCTGCGCAGGATACCCGGTGGCTTTCGGTGTGAATCCCATGCTCGAAGAAGCCGGGTGGCGAAAGCGTGCCGGGCTCGAGACGTTCGTGCACCAGGAGCGCTGGGGTGTGGCCGCCGACGCGTCATTCTTTGACGGGCGCTCCGGGCCGCGCACCGTGCCGCCCGAATGGGACGCGACGGCGTTCACAGCGAAGGCGTGGGATAGAATCGACCACAAGACCAAACCGCCGCGGTCACTCGGCAAGCTGGAGAGAATCGCCATTCGGCTCGCGCAAATCCAACGAACCTTCGAGCCGAGCGTGCGCCAGAAACGCATCTGCGTTTTCGCCGCCAGCCACGGCGTCGCGGCAGAAGGCGTGAGCGCTTATCCCGCGGAAGTGACCGGCCAGATGGTCCTCAATTTTCTCAGCGGCGGCGCCGCGATCAATGTGCTCGCGCGGCACGGCGATATTGACCTCCACGTGATCGACGCCGGCGTCGATGCCGAGTGGCCCGCGCCATGGGCGCCGAATTTCCACATCCGAAAATCACGGCGCGGAACCCGCAACTTCGCCATCGAGCGGGCGATGACGCCCGACGAATGCGGGCAGGCCCTGGAGGCGGGACGCGAGCAGGTGCGTCTCGCTCGCGCGGCCGGGATCGAGTTGCTGGGCATCGGCGAGATGGGCATCGCCAACACCACTTCGGCCTCCGCGCTGTTCGTCGCCCTGCTCGGCATAACTCCGGGCAGCGTCGTCGGCCGCGGCACCGGCGTGACGGACGACGGGCTCGAGCGAAAGCTCGCGGTCATCGCCAACGCGGTGGAACGGCACGCGGCGCCACCCGGTGTGGAGCGCGGGCGGCACTGGCTCGAAGCCGTCGGCGGTTTCGAGATCGCCGCGATGGCGGGCGTGATCCTTGAAGCAGCTGGATGCCGCCTGCCGGTCGTGATCGACGGCTTCATCGCCACCGCTGCAGCGGCAGTCGCCTTCGAGATCGACCAGGGGTCGCGCGAGGTCTGCTTTTTCAGCCATCGCTCCGACGAACAGGCGCACGGGCGCGTGCTCGCCGCGCTCGGCGCCGAACCCCTGCTCGACCTGCAGATGCGCCTGGGTGAAGGCACCGGCGCGGCGCTCGCCATGCACCTCCTCGAAGCCGCGGCGAAGATCCTTTGCGAGATGGCGACCTTCGATTCCGCGGGCGTATCCGGGCCGGTCGATCCCGCGGAGCCCGAGTGCTGGGCGGCTTCGCCGCAACATCCAACACCCAACATCCAATGAGCTCCCCTGCGAGGGCGAAACTCCAGACGCGAAAATCTTCCCGAACGAAGTGACATGAATGCCCACGCCCTTCGCCGCGGATTTCGGGAGCAGGTCGAGACATTTTGCGCCGCGGTCATGCTGCTCACGCGCCTGCCGGTCGGCGCGTTTTATCGGCATCGCGCGGAGCTTTCCGCGGGCTCGGTGATCTATTTTCCGCTCGTCGGTTTTTTGGTCGGGCTGACCGGAGCCGGCGCGGCGTTGCTCGGTCTCGCATTCCTGCCGGTTCCTGCCGCGATCATCTTGTGCATGCTGGTCACCGTGGCGTTCACGGGCGGGTTTCACGAAGACGGACTGGCCGACGCCGCCGATGGCCTGCCCGGCGGAAACGAGGTCTCGCGCCGGCTGGAGATCATGAAAGACAGCCGGTTGGGAACATTCGGCGCGCTGGCCCTTTGGTTCTCGCTCACCGCCAAGTTATTCCTGCTTTGCGAGATGGCGCGGGGTGGCGGCGTGTGGCTCGCGGGCGGCATGGTCGTAGGGCACACTCTGGCGCGCGGCTCGGGAGTCGCGTTGCTGGGCTGGCTGCCGTACGTGCGCGACGAACGGTCGAAATCGAGTCCGTTCTGCGCGGGCATTCCGATGTCGCGGCTGGCCGCTGCGCTCATTTTCCCCCTGGCGGTTGCCGCCCTTTTACCGGGTGGGCGCGGTGCCGTGTGCGTTCTCATGGCGGTCGCGCTCACGCTGGCGGCCGGCTCGTATTTCAAAACAAAAATCGGCGGCATCACCGGCGATTGTCTCGGCGCGGCGAATCAGATCGTCGAACTCGGCTGCTACGTCGTCCTCGCCGCGCACGTTCCCATCGCATGAGCGCGGGCATCACCTTGATTTTAGGCGGAAGCCGCAGCGGCAAGAGCCGGCGCGCGGAAGCGCTGGCCGCGGCCTCCAGCCTGCCCGTCTCCTACGTCGCCACCTGCGACACCTCGCTCATGGATGGGGAAATGCGCGCGCGCGTCGACCAGCATCGTGGCCGGCGTCCGGCGGATTGGCGGACGATCGAGGACCGATTCGACCTCCCGAAGGTGCTCGGCGAGCAACGCGGGCGGCTGCTCCTCGTCGATTGCCTGACGCTCTGGCTGGCGTGGCAGCAAATGCAGCAACGCGCCGAAGACGAAACGCTGGGCGAACTGGACGCCGTGCTCGGAGCGGCTCCGCAACACGTGCCGGAGCTGATCCTGGTGAGCAACGAATTGGGGATGGGCATCGTCCCGGCCTCCTCCGAAAGCCGCGGATTTCGGGACCTTTGCGGGCGTGCAAACCAACTCGCCGCCAGCCGGGCCGCGCGCGTGGAATTGATGATCGCGGGTCTTCCACTGGTCTTGAAAGGAGGCGCATGAGCCAGGAATTTCACGGCGGGCAGATCGAGCAGGCGCGCCGCGAGTTTGGGCGCACGGCTTTTGTCGACTTCAGCTCCAACTTGAACGTGTTCTGGCCTGGCATTCCGGCGCAGGAATGGGAGGCGTTGCGCGAGGAGATCCTGTGTTATCCGGAGCCGGACGCGCGGACTTTGCGGCAGAATTTCGCGCGGCTCGCCAGGATTGATCCGCAATTTCTCCTGCCGACGGCCGGCGCGGCGGAAGCGCTCTACCTCGCCGCGCGGCTCTTCACGGACCGGCGCGTCGCTATCGTCGAGCCGTCTTTTAGCGACTACCACCGGGCGTTCGTCGCGGCGGGCGGCGAGCCCGCGCGCGTTGTCCTGCCGCCGTCACTCTGGAATGAGCCCGCGGACGCGTGGAGCGAGTTGCTCGCGCCGTTCGATGTCATTGTCCTGGGCAATCCGAACAATCCGACCGGAGCGTTCCAACCGCGCGCGGCGCTGCTCGAGTTGATCGATCGTCGGTGGGTGCAGCCGAAGAGCTGGATCATCGACGAGGCGTTCATCGAGTTCGTGCCGGACCACTCGCGCGCCTCGTTGCTCAGCGCGCTCGCGGACCGTCCGTCCGTCGTCGTGCTCCGCTCACTGACGAAAAGCTGGCGCATCCCGGGCTTGCGGCTGGGCTTTCTGGCCACGTCGAACGAATCGTGGCTCGGGCGCCTTGGGAAAATGCAACCGCCGTGGAGCGTCAACGGCGTGGCGCAGGCGTGGGCCGCGATGGCCCTCACTCCCGAGGCGCAAGCGGCGATGCTCGCGAGCCTCGCGCCGCTGCCCGCGATCCGCGCCGAGTTCGCTGCCGGACTCGCGGCCCTCGGCCACCACGTTTTTCCCTCGGCGGTCAATTTTCTATTCGTCGAGCTGCCCGAAGCAAACGCCCCGGCCGTTTATCGGGAGCTGGCGTGGCGCGGTTTTCTGGTCCGTGCATGCGACTCCTTTTACGGGCTCACTCCGGCCGGCGGACACCTTCGGGTCGCGGTGCGCTGGCCCCGGGAAAACCAGCAACTGCTGGAGGCGCTCGCGCTCGATACTCCCGCCCCCGCTCTGGCATGAAGGCGATCTCGATTCTTGGCACTTCGTCGAACGCCGGCAAAAGCTGGGTCGCCACCGCGCTGGGCGCGCTGCTGCGCCGCCGCGGTCTGCGCGTCGCTCCGTTCAAGGCGCAGAACATGTCGAACAATTCCTTCGTCACGCTCGACGGCGGCGAGATGGGCCGCGCCCAGGCGGTGCAGGCCGAGGCCTGCGGGCTCACGCCGTGCGTGCAGATGAATCCCATCCTGCTCAAACCCAGTGGCCAGCAGGGTTCGCAACTGGTCGTCCTCGGGGCGGCGCGGGAGCACATCAAGGCCGCGGACTATTACCGGCGCATCGAAGACCTCTGGCCGGTCGTGTGCGACGCCCTCGAGTTTTGGAAAACCCGGTGCGACGTGCTTTTGCTCGAGGGTGCGGGCAGTCCGGTCGAACTCAATCTCATGGCTCGCGACATCGTGAATCTGCGCCCGGTGCATCATCTCGACGGACGGTGGCTGCTCGTGGCCAACATCGAACACGGGGGTGTCTTCGCGCAGATCGCCGGGACGTGGCAGTTGCTCGGCGAGGCCGATCGCGCACGGGGCCTCGGCGTGCTCGTGAACAAATTCCGCGGCGACCTCTCGCTCTTCGCCGATGCCGGTGAACATCTCGCCTCGCGGATCGGTGTGCCGTATCTCGGCGCGCTGCCGCACCGCGGCGATTTGCAACCGGAGAGCGAGGACAGTCTTTGCCGCGAGGCGGAAGAGCGCCCCGGCGAGGAAACACTGGCATGGATTCGGTTTCCGCATCTTTCCAACTCGCAGGACTGCCAGCCGTGGCTGCACGACGAGGGGGTCAACGTTCGCTGGGTCAGCCGCCCCCAGGAGTTGCAAGGCGCGAAGGCGATCGTGCTGCCCGGCAGTAAAAATACCCTCGCCGATCTGGCGTGGCTCCGAGCCACCGGCCTGGAGAGCGTGATTGCCGACGCGGCGCAGCGCCGGGTGCCGATTATTGGCATCTGCGGCGGCTACCAGATGCTGGGGCGCCATCTGAGCGATGCCGATGGCGCGGCGGGTGAGGCGGGAGATGTCGCGGGGCTGGATTTACTGCCGGTCGAGACTTCGTTTTCCACGTGCAAGGAAGTGCGGCAGGTCGAGGCGTCGTGGGAGGAGGAGTGCTGGCCGGCTTACGAAATTCACATGGGCCGGACGCGTGCGAGCGGCGCCGCCGGTGTGACTGGAGGGTGCGCGCCGCTGCTGCGGGTGCGCAATGGCGACGGGTGGCGCGGCGAGGGCGTCCGCGCGGGCGCAGTCTGGGGCACGTACCTGCACGGGCTATTTGAATCGGCAGCGGTGCGGCGGGAGGTGGCGAGGGCCGCCGGACTCCAGGCCCACCACGCTTCGCCGATCCCATGGCGCGCCCATTTGCAATCGATCTACGCGGGCATGGCGGACCTGCTCGAAGAACATCTGAACCTGGAGGCCGTCTGGCGTTATGTGGAGAATTGAGCCGCTTCAAATCGTCCTCGCAATCGTGCTCGATCTCGTGCTGGGCGACCCGCGCGGCTGGCCGCACGTGACGCGACTGGCGGGGAAACTCGCGACGTGGTCGGAACGTTTGCTGAGCGGTCTCGTGGGGCGGACGATCTTTTCCGGCGCACTGTTTTGGCTCGTCGTCTGCGGGACGATGCAGGCGCTTTACTTCGCGAGTCGCGCGGCGTGCGCGGCGATCTCTCCCTGGCTCGCCTGGGCCTTTGATATCGTGGTGGTTTACCAAACCCTGGCGGCCGCGGATCTGCAGCGTCACGTTCGCGCTGTTTTCCAGCCGTTGCGCGACGGGGATCTGGGCGCGGCGCGGGCCCGGCTGGCGATGATTGTCGGACGCGACACCGCGAATCTGGACGAGTCGGAAATCAGCCGGGCGACGATCGAGAGCCTCGCCGAAAGCACCAACGATGGATTTGTGGCGCCGCTGTTTTGGGGCGTTGTGGCGGGCGCACCGGGCGCCCTGTTGTATCGCACGGCCAATACGCTCGACTCACTGGTCGGCCACCGCGACGAACGCTACGAAAAATTCGGCAAAGTCCCGGCCCGCGCCGACGACGTGCTGAGCTGGATTCCGGCGCGCCTTTGCGCCGCCGCGTCCGAGGCCCGCCGCAGTTTCCGCAACTGGCGGAGCATCCACCGCGAAGCCCGCGCGCACGCGAGCCCGAACGCCGGCTGGAGCGAGGCCGCCCTGGCTTTCGCGCTCGGGGTGCGGCTCGGCGGGGATAATTTCTACGACGGCCTCCGCGTGTCCGGCCCGGTCTTTCATTCCGCCGGACGCGCGGCGTGCACCGGCGACATCCCGGCGAGCCTGCGTTGGTTTTGGAGTGTGGTGGGACTGTGCTCCGCGTTTCTCCTCGTGGCCTCGATCACGCTTCATTGCCTGCTCTCATGACGAACGATTCTCCCAAACTAAAACACGGAGCCTTCCAGATCTACACCGGCGAGGGCAAAGGCAAGAGCACCGCCTCGATGGGGCTGATGCTGCGTGCGCTCGGCTGCGGCTTTCGCGTTTATTACCTGCGCATGATGAAGCCGCGCTGGAAAACCGGCGAGCTGGCGATGTGCCCGACGCTGCATCCAAACCTCACCTATCGCAACGTCGAGCAAGATTGGATTCTCTCGAAGAGCAAGCACATCCCCGAACACGTCGAAGCCATGCGCAAGGCTTTGGCCGGGGAACTGGAATCGCTCGAGAAAATCATGTGCGGCGGCGAGTACGACCTCGTGATCGTGGACGAGATCAACTACTGCATTCACCGCGAGTTGGTGCCGCTGGAACGGGCGATCGCGCTCGTCGAAAAGCGGCCGGCCAACGTCGAACTCGTCTTCACCGGCCGGTACGCGACGGAGGAATTGATCGCGCGCGCCGATGTCGTGACCGAAATGCGCAAGATCAAGCATCACTTTGACCAGGGAATCACCGCGCGGCGCGGGATCGAGTTCTGACGATGACGACGGAAGCTCCATCCCCAGGCCTGATCCTCGCGGGCGTGCAAAGCAGCACCGGAAAAACCACGATCTCGTGTCTGCTGCTCGCCGCCTTGCGCGCTCGCGGCGTGGCCGTGCAGCCGTTCAAGGCCGGACCGGATTTTATCGATCCGGGCTATCACACCACCTTTGCGGGCGTGAGTTCGCGCAATCTCGACACGTGGTTGATGGGGATCGATGGCGTGCGGCGGGAAGTCGCCGTCGCCGGCGCCGGACGCGTCTCGATTCTCGAAGGGGTGATGGGTCTTTTCGACGGAAGCGACGTTGGCTCCGACGAGGGCAGCACCATGGAATTGGCGCGGCTGCTCGGCTGGCCGATCGTGCTGGTGCTGCCGTGCGCCAAGGTGGGGCGGTCGCTCGCGGCGATGCTTCGCGGGTTCATCGAGGAAGCCGGGGCGCAGCGGATTTGCGGCGTGATCCTCAATGAGGTGGGCGGCGGCTCGCATGCCGACTATCTGCGCGAGGCGCTCGCCTCGTTGAAAGTGCCGGTGCTGGGAGCGCTCCCGCGGTGCGCGGAATTGCACTGGCCGGAGCGGCATCTGGGGCTCCACGCGAGCCAGGAAATGACGCTGCCATCGGCCGGGACGCTCGCGCAACTCGCGGAGCGTTTCCTGGACCTGCCGAAGCTGGCCGCGATGCTCGCGCCCGCTGCGGCGGCGGAGGCCGCGCCGGAACGACCCGCGCGGCGGCGCCGCGTCGCGATCGCGAAAGACGAAGCGTTCCATTTTTACTACGCGTCCAATCTCGACCATCTGCGGCGGAACGGCGCCGAACTGGTCGACTTCTCGCCCCTGCACGATTCCGCGCTGCCGGCGGAAATCGACGGGCTGATCTTCGGCGGCGGCTTCCCGGAATGTTTTGCCGAAAAGCTGGCGCAGAACGCGCCGTTGCGCGCGGAAGTCCGGGCCGCGATCGCCGATGGCCTGCCGTGTTATGCCGAATGCGGGGGACTGATGTATCTGGCGGAGGAAATGCTCGCGACCGACGGCCGCCGGTTTCCCATGACCGGCGCGCTTCCGGGCGTGGTCGAAATGACGCCGCGCCTGGTGAACTTCGGCTATTGCCGGACATCGTGGGCGGCCGAAGACGACGGCAGCGTCTTCCACGGACACGAGTTTCACCACTCGCGCTGGCTGGCGGAAAGCGAGCAGGCCAATCTCTGGCAGGTGAGTAGAAAACGCGGCGGGACCGCGCGGCGTGAGGGGTTCGCGCGCGCCCGGTTGCACGCCTCCTATGTGCATCTCTACTTCGCGTCGGCCGCCCCGGTCATCGATCGCCTTTTTGCGGAAGGGAGCGCGGCATGATTACCTGCATCGGCGCCGGTCCCGGCGACCTCGGTTTTTTGACGCAGCGCGGGCGTGAACTCATCGAATCCGCCGCCGTGGTGGCCGGCTTCAGCGCGGTCGTCGAACTCGTGCGGCCACTCATTCAGCCCGGTTGCGAGGTCATCGCCATGGGCTACAAGGACCAGGTGGCAAAGCTCGGCGAAGTGGCCGCGCGGCATCATCGCGGGCTCGCCTGCGCCGTCGTCTTCATGGGCGACATGCACTTTTCCGGCTTCCAGTTTCTTGAACGGATCGAGCGCGCCTGCGGGCATCCGGTCGAGACGGTGCCCGGCATCAGTTCCGCGCAAATCCTCGCCTCGCGCGCCCGTGTTTGCTTCGACGAAACGACCTTCGTCACCTTTCATCGCCGCGGCGAGATCGCCCCCTTTCAGCGACACCTCGTGCATGTGCTCCAGGATGAGCGCAATGCGATTGTGATTCCCCGCCCATGGGACTTTATGCCGAAAGAGATTTCCGCGTTTCTGCTCGCGAACGGCATCGCGCCGAATCATCCGGCCGAAGTCTGGGAGCGGCTCACCCAAGCGGAAGCCGCGTGGCGAGGCGATCTGGCCGATTGTACGGCGGACTTTTCCGATATGAGCATTATGCTCATTCGCACGCGGCACCCGATGCCCAGCCAGATCGAGGAGGCGAAATGAGCGCACCGGTTTCCACGGATTACGGCATGGTCATCGCCGGCCACGGGAGCCGCGATGCGGAAGGCGTGCGCGAGTTTGAGTCGATCGTCGATTTGCTCAAACGGCGTGCGCCGCAGCGACGGGTGACGCACGGCTTTCTGGAGTTTACGCGGCCGACGATCGATGAAGCGGTGCGGGCCAACATTGCCGCTGGATCGCGCCGCGTGGCGATCGTGCCGGGCGCGCTGCTCGGCGCCACGCACATCAAAAACGACATTCCCAGCGAAGTGCTGGCGCTGCAGCGTGAATTTCCCGAGGTCGCGCTCGACTACGGCGCGCCGCTGCATTTGCACCCGCTCATCTTGAAACTTGTGCGGGAGCGGATCATTCAGGCCGAGGCGCGCGCCGGGCGCATCGTGAAACGCTCCGAGACCTGCCTCGTCCTGGTCGGACGCGGCACAACTGATCCCGACGCCAACTCCGATGTGTCGAAGCTCGCCCGCATGCTCGAGGAAGGACTCGGCTTCGGCGCTTCGCTGGTCTGCTACGCCGGCACGGCACGGCCTTCCGTCGCCGACGGATTGAAGCTCGCGGGCCGGCTCGGTTTTCCACGGCTCGTCGTCGCGCCGTTCCTGCTCTTTACCGGCGTGCTCATCAAGCGCATCTACGCCGCGGCCGACGAATTCAGCGCCCGCCAGCCGCAGCTCGAAGTGCTCAAGGTCGATTATCTCGGTGTTCACGAGCACGTCGCCGACGCTTTTCTCGAACGCGCGGCCGAAAGCGTCGACGGCCGCGCGTTGATGAACTGCAGCCTGTGCAAATACCGCACACAGATCGTTGGCTACGAAAACGAGGTCGGCCAGCCGCAGCGCGGACATCATTTTCACGTGCGCGCCTCGGCGATGCCGCAGACGGCGCCGAAGGCCATCGAGCCGCCGGCCGGCTACGAACCGCACCCGATCGAGCGGCGGAGCTTCGAGATTATCGAAGCGGGCCGCGACTGGTCGGCCTTTGCGCCGGGACCGCGGGCGGTGCTCCAGCGGCTGGTGCATACGAGCGGCGACTTTGGGATCGTCGAAGACGTCTTTATTTCGCCCGGCGCGATCGAGGCGGGACTCGAGGCCCTGGCGCGGCGCGATACTCTCGTGACCGATGTGACCATGGTGGAGAGCGGGCTGCGGCGCGCGCTGGTCGAGCGGTTCGGCATCGCGACGTTTTGCGGCGTGCACGATGAGGAGAGCCGCTTGCTGGCGGAGGCGGCGGGTATCACGCGCTCAGCGGCGGGAATCCGGCGTGCGTGGGAAAAGTTTGGCAACGAGGTGGTGCTCGCCATCGGCGACGCGCCAACCGCGGTTGAGGAAGCCTTGCGCCTCGTGGCGGAACACCGCTGGCGGCCGAGGCTGATCATCGGTCTCCCCGTTGGTTTCGTCGGCACGCAGGAGTGCAAGGACAAGCTGCGCCGCTGCCTTTCCATTCCCCGCATTACCAATCGCGGCACGCGCGGCGGCTCCCCGTGGGCCGCGGCGGTGGTCAACGCGCTCATGATCCTCTTCACGCAAAAATGAAGGCCCTCGATCTCACGGAACGCGCGGAGAATGGCTTGCGCCGCGGCTTCACCACCGGAACCTGCGCGGCGGCGGCGACCAAAGCCGCCCTGCTGCGGATGCTCTGCCACGAGTTGCCGGAGCAGGTGCATGTTTCCCTGCCGGAGAGCGAGCGCTTCCTCGCGGTCGCGATCGACGGCATCGCGAGCGAGCCGGACGGCGCGGTGCGCGCCGTTGTGATCAAGGACGCGGGGGATGATCCTGACCAGACGCACCGCGCGCGCATCTTCGCGCGGGTGCGTCCGAACGCCACCGGACAAATAGTCTTCCGGCGCGGCGCGGGCGTCGGCGTCGTCACGCAGCCGGGACTGCAAATTCCCGTGGGCGAACCGGCCATCAACCCCGTACCGCGAAAGATGATTGCCCAGGCCGTGCGCGAAGTTCTTGCCGAAGGGGACGATGAACGCACCGCCGGATTCGACATCGAGATCGGCTGCGAAAACGGCGAGGAAATCGCCCGGCGGACATTCAATCCGCGCCTCGGGATCGAAGGCGGAATCTCGATTCTCGGCACGACGGGAATTGTCGAGCCGAAGTCGTTGGCGGCGTTCAAGGCGTCGATCGAGATCTATATCCGCGTGGCGCTCGGCGACGACCCGCCCGAGATGGTGCTCGCCCCCGGCAACCTCGGCCAGCGCTTTGCTCGTGCTTCGCTGGCGCTGCCCCTCAAGCGCGTCGTGCAGATGTCGAACTTCATCGGCTTTGCGCTCGAATGCGTGGAAACGACACTGCGCGAAAACGATCGCCGTTTGTCGCGGCTTTGGATCGTCGGGCATCCCGGGAAACTGGCGAAGGTCCTCGACGACGTCTGGGACACGCACTCGCAGCACGCCCCGAGTTCCGTGCGCGCGATTTGTCGCGTCGCCGAAGAACTTGGTATCGCGAGCGAAGCGCTGGGGGCATCGCGAACCGTGGAAGGCATCATCGAGTTGCTCGAGCCGCAACCGGCGGCCGCCCACGCTCTCTGGAACGAGGTTGAGCGGCGCATCGCCGCCGCGGTGCGGCCGAAACTCTCGCGCGTCGAGAGCGTGAACGTGCGGCTATTCAAGATGGACGGAGGAGCGCTGGCGCGATGAACACCCTCGGAAAATTCTATGGCGTGGGCGTCGGACCGGGCGAACCCGGCCTCCTCCCGGTCGCCGCGTGGGAGGCGCTCCAGCGGTGCGATGTGATCTTTCTGCCGCGGGCGCAATCGATGGACTGTTCCGTGGCCCGGCGCGCCCTTCCGCCCAACGATTTTCCGCCGGAGCGCTTTCGCGAGATCGAGTTCAATATGGATTCCGACCGCACGGTGTTGCGCGAGCATTACCGCCAACTGGCGGGAACGATTGCCGCGGAGTTACGAGCGGGGAAAACGGCGGCGTGGCTGACACTGGGAGATCCGCTCACCTACTCGACCTACAGTTACGCGCTGGCGGCGTTGCTCGATTGCCTGCCCGGCCTCGAGCACCGGACGTTCCCCGGCATTACGAGTTACAGCGCCGTGGCGGCGGCGGCCGACTGGCCGCTTGGCGAGGGAAAAGAGCGCGTCCTCATTCTCCCGTGCCCCGAAACCGTGGACGACCTTCGCGCCGCGATCGAGGCCAACGACGTGGTGGTGCTGATGAAGATCGGCGCGCGACTGCCGATGGTTCTCGCGCTCCTGCGTGAGACCGGTATCGAGGGCTCCTGCGCCTTTGGCCGGCGGGTAGGAATGCCCGAAGAGGTCCTCTGCACCGACTTGCGCGAGCTGCACCCGGAGAATTCGCCCGGATACCTGTCGACGATGCTGATCCGAAAAACGCCGCGTCCCAAGCGCCACGTGGCGGCTTCGCTGAATGTCCAACGGGCGGCTTCGCCGCAACATCCAACGTCCAATGGGCTGCGCGGCGAACGCGAAGCCTCAGACGCGGAGATTTTCCCAAAAAAGGAAGAATTGGAGGAACGGTGACATGAAAGTCCATTTCATCGGTGCAGGGCCCGGAGCGAGCGATCTCATGACGCTCCGCGGGGCGAAGGTCCTGAGTAGTGTCTCGATCGTGATGTACGCGGGCTCGCTGGTGAGCCGCGATATGCTCGTCCACTGCCGGGCCGACGCGGAGATCGTGGATACCGCGAGCCTCTCGCTCGACGAGCAGGAAGCGGTCTATCGGCGCGCACTCGACGGCGGACTCGACGTGGCGCGCCTGCACTCGGGAGATCCGGCGATCTACGGCGCGACCGCCGAACAGATGCGCCGCCTCGACCGGCTGGGCATCCCCTACGAAGTCGTCCCCGGCGTCTCGTCGTTCACGGCCGCGGCCGCGGTTTTGAACGCGGAACTGACCAAGCCCGGGGTGGCGCAGACCGTCATCCTCACGCGGACAGGCGGGCGGGCTTCACCGATGCCGGAAAAAGAATCCCTGCGCGCGCTCGCCGGACACCGCGCGACGCTCTGCATTTTTCTCTCCGGCGCGCAATTGTCGCGGGTGCTGGCCGATCTGGCCGCGTCGTATCCACCGGAAACACCGGTCGCTCTCGTGCAAAAAGCAACGTGGCCGCAGCAACGCGTCTACGAAGGGACGCTCGGCGCGATGGCTGACGAGATTCCTTCGGGCGACTGGCAGCTCTCGACCTTGATGCTCGTCGGCCCAGTGCTGGATCGCGAACCCGCGATGGAGTCCAAGCTTTACTCCGCCGAGTACTCGCATCGCTTTCGGAAAGGAGCGGCGGCTCCGCCGCAACATCCAACACCCAACATCCAAGGGGCGGCTCCGCAGCAACATCCAACATCCAATAGGCTCCGTAGCGACGCGAAGGCGAGATTTGGAAATCCAAATTCTGGCAGTGAGGAACCAGAAACCAGAAACCCGAAACTAGAAACCAACGGCGGTGGTGGGGAGGGCGTGAAGCTTGGCGTATGGATGGTGCGTTCGGAAGGGGAGGCGGTTGGCCGGTTGGTGGCGGAGCGGCTTGGCGGGCGGCTCTTTACGCCGGAGGGGGTGTCGAACCGGGTGGCTTTTGCCGAGGCCTTTGCGGGGTGCTCGCACTGGATTTTGATCATGGCCACGGGCATCGCGGTGCGCTACTTGCAAGGCTTGGCGGTCGATAAAAAGAGCGATCCCGCGGTGGTGGTGGTGGATGAAGCAGGGCGGTTCGCGGTGCCATTGCTGGGCGGACACGAGGCGGGCGCCAACCGGCTCGCCTACCAGGTCGCGGAGGTGCTGGGCGCGGTGCCCGTGATCACGACCGCGACCGAAGCGCTCAAGCGTCTGGTCGTCGGCGTCGGCTGCCGGCGCGGGGTTGGCGTCGAGCAGATCGACGCGGCGATTCGCGGCGGATTGGCCAGGGTTTCGCGTGAAATCGGTGAGATTCGCGAAGTCGCCACGATTGATCTGAAAGCGGAGGAGCCAGGATTGCGCCAATGGTGCGAGCAGCATGATGTTCCGCAGCGGATCATCGCGCGCTCGGTGATCGCGGCGCGGCCGTGGGCGACCGAGCCGTCGGCCTGGGTGGAGGAAAACGTGGGCGTCGTCGGCGTCTGCGAACCGTGCGCGCTGGTGGCGGCGTTTCGCGGGCAGATCATCCTGCCCAAGACCGCGCTCGACGGCGTGGCGGTGGCCATCGTGGAGGACGGCCGATGACCGGCAAACTTCACCTCGTTTCCGTCGGACCGGGTTTCGCGGCGTTGATCCCGCCGCTGGCGGAGTCGGCCTTGCGGGAGAGCGAGGTCATCGTCGGCTACGAGCTCTATTTGAAATGGATCGCGCCGTGGATCGCGGGAAAAGAAATCCACGCCCCGCCGCTGACGAAGGAGCGCGAACGGGCGCTCCTGGCGCTGGAGCTGGCGCGGGCCGGGCGCAGGGTGAGCCTGGTTTCCAGCGGCGACATCGGGGTGTATGCAATGGGCTCGCTGGCGCTCGAGTTGATGGAAGAAACGGACGACTTCGAGTTGTCGATCGTGCCGGGCATCTCCGCGGCGAATGCTTGCGCGGCGCTGCTGGGCGCACCGCTGGCGCACGACTTTGCCACGCTCTCGCTTTCCGATTTGCTTTGCCCGTGGGAATGGATCGAAGCGCGGGCGCGGCGCCTCGCGCAAGCCGACATGGTGGTCGCGCTCTACAACGTGCAAAGCCAGGCCCGTCCGGACGGGATTCGTCGCGTGCTCGGAATTTTGCTCGAATCCAAAGAACCCGGAACATGGTGCGGGGTGGTGCGCAATGCCTGGCGCGAAGGCCAGGAGGTGCGCATTTGCTCCCTCGGCGAGCTGGGTGGCCAGCAGTTCGATATGCTGACGACGATCATCGTGGGCAACCGTTTCACCCGCCGGAAAGGACGTTACCTCTATGCGCCCCGCGGCTACGGCGGCTGGGCCGGGGTGGTGCGCGAGCCGGAGGTGTCCGCGGAGCCGGCAGTATGGGTTTTTTCGGGCACGAGCGATGGCAACCAGCTCGCCACGCGCATCGCCGAGGCGGGACATCGGACCGTCGTCTCCGCCGCTTCCGAGTACGGCGGCGAACTGGCGGAAGCAAACTGTCCGGGGGTGAGCGTGCGCGTGGGGCGGATGGGCGCGGAGGCGCGCCGAAGCGAACTCGTGCGGACGCGAGCGCAGGCCATCGTCGATGCCACCCATCCGTTTGCGGCGGAGATTTCGCGCCAGCTCATCGGCCTTTCGCGCGAATTGAGCATTCCGTATCTCCGCTATGAACGGGCATCGGCACCGGGCGCTTTCGAGGCGATTCGCTGCGCGGACATGCCCGCCGCGGTGCGAGAGGCGATGGCGCGTGGCCGGCGAATCTTTCTGGCGACGGGCACCAAGGACCTGGGGGAATTTTTGCACGCCCGCGGTGCGGACGAGCGCGAATGGTTCGTGCGCGTCACGCCGGACGCCGGATCGGTGGAGCGGGCCTTGCAGGCCGGGATTCCGCGGGCCCATCTCTGCGCGATGCAGGGGCCGTTTTCGCGCGCGTTCAACGAAGCGCTTTGGCGCGACTGGCAGATCGATTGCGTCGTGACCAAGGACTCCGGGGACGCGGGCGGCTTTGCCGCAAAGGCGGAAGCCGCCGCGGCGCTCGGCATTCCGCTCATCACGGTGGAGCGGCCAGTGATCGAGTACCCGCTGGTGCTCGAAGATTTCTCCGCGGTTCTCCAACACCTCAATCACCTCACCAACCCAGCAACCACACCATGAAAAACCGACTCGTCATTCCCGCCTCCGTCACGGCGCTGCTCCTCGCGGCGCCAGCCTTCGCGCAAGCGCATCACGCCGAATGGATGCGCGACAAACCCTTCGTGCAGGGCCTGAGCATGCCCATTCACGGGCTGGATCATATGTTCGTGACCGTGGCCGTCGGTCTGATCGCCGCGCAAATTGGCGGGCGCGCGCTGTGGGGTGTGCCGGCCATCTTCAGCGTGTCGATCGTGCTGGGCGGGATCCTGAACATCATGGGCGTGCCGGTGCCGCTCGTGGAATACGGGATTCTCGCTTCCATCGTCGTCTGCGGCGCGTTGCTCGCCTGGGGTGCGCGCGTCTCGGTGCTCGTGACGCTCGGCATCGTCGCGTTGTTCGCGTTTCTGCACGGAAACGCGCTCATCGCCAATGACGGTTTCGTGCACAATCTGCCGGTGTTCATCGTTGGGTGCCTGGTCTCCGGACTGGCTTTGCAGGCCGTGGGAATCGGCCTTGGGCTGCTCCTCGCGCGGACACTGCGGCTGCCGGTTTATCGCTACGCGGGATTCGCGATGCTCGCGCTGGCGGTGGTCATCAGCGCCTTCCCGACGGTTAACGATTGCGTGATCCATCTCCTCGAAAATAAATGAAAATCCCCGTTACCATTGTCACCGGCTTTCTCGGTTCGGGAAAGACCACCCTGATCTGCAATCTGCTCAAGCACGTGCCCGACCGGCGGCTCGCGGTGCTGGTCAATGAATTCGGCGAGGTCTCCGTCGACGGCGCGCTCTTGCGCACCGCCGGCGGCGACTGCGGAGTGGAGGTGCACGATTTGCCCAACGGCTGCATCTGCTGCACGGTGAAGGACGATTTTCTTCCCACGATGCAGCAACTGCAAAAGCGCAAACACGAGATCGATCACGTGCTCATCGAGACCTCCGGGCTGGCCCTGCCGACGCCGGTGATGCGCGCGCTTTCGTGGCCGGAAATCCGCAATGATTTCCAACTCGACGCCGTCCTCGCCGTGGTGGACACGCCGCAATTGCTCGCGGGCGCGCTGGAGAGCGGCCAGCCGATTCCCGGGGGTGACGCGGCGGACGTACCGGCGCATCTCGGGTCGATCGAGGCGATCCTCAATGAGCAGTTGGAAAACGCGGACGTCGTCGTCTTGAACAAGATTGACGGGAAGAGCGAAGAAGAGCTGATGCGCGCCGAGGAACTGGTGCGGAAGAAGGCGACGAAGGTGCGTTTCCTCGAACTCGCCTACCATGCCGAGCTGGACACGCGGCTGTGCATGGGCCTGGAACTGCACGACGACGATGAACCCGACGCGCACGACCACGCGCATCACGATCATCATCACGGCCCGATCGCCTCGATGCCGGCGGACCTCGACCGCCCCCCCGAGGATCAGAGCGCGTTCGACGGCCACGCGCACAGCGGCCTGAGCACACACGCGCACGACGACCATACCCACCAGCATTTCCACGAGCACGACGTGGGTTGGCAGACTTTCGTGCTGAAATCCAGCCGGCCGCAGGACGCCGAGCAGCTCAAGTCGGCGGTCCGCGAGGTCACGCTGCGGCAGCCGATCCTGCGGGCCAAGGGCTTCGCGGAGATCGCGGGCAAAGGCCAGCGGCTCGTCGTCCAGGCGGTGCGCAACCGCGTGCAGACCTATTTTCAAAGCGAGCACGCGCACGGGTCGGAACTGGTCTTCATCGGCTATCACCCGAACCGCGACGCGGCCGTCGAACTGCTGGCGCAACTCACCGGATCGGAGTGGCGATAAGCCATGCACTGGACCGCGGCGCAACCGGGCTGTCTGGATGCTGAGCGGGAGCTGATCCTCGTCGAGCAAACGCCCGGCGAGATCGTCTTCCTCAGCGCCGCGGACAGCGACCTCGCGGCCGTGGCCGAGGCATGGCGCGAGCGCTTCGGCGGGCGGCTCCGCGTGGCGCACGCCGCACCGCTGCGGCAGCCGGTAGCCGCGGATCATTATATTGAAAACGTCGTCCGCCACGCCCGGCTGGTCATCGCCCGGCTCCTCGGCGGCGCGGAGTACTTTCCGCATCTCGTCCAGGCATTGAGCGACTTGAAAGACGAGCCGTCGCGTCCGCGGCTGCTGCTGCTTTCCGGCACCGACAGCCAGGAGGAAGGGCTGACCGCGCTCAGCGACTTTCCGCCGGAGGTGTGCGCGCGGGTGTTTGAGTTTTTTCAGCACGGCAGCGCGGAGAACCTCCGGCGAGCAGGCGAAGCGGTGGATCGGCTCCTGCGCGGCGAGGTGGAATTGCCAGAGGCGGTGCCGGTGCCGGCGTTTGGGATATATCGGCGATCCGCGCGAGCCGGGGCGCCGCACGCATGGCTGTGCTTTTATCGCGCCTGGCATCAGACGAGCGATCTCGGCGTCGTGGACGCGCTGTGCGTCGCGTTGGAAGCGCGCGGATTTTCGGTCATCTGTTTTTACGCGTTTTCGCTGCGGGAACCGGAGGCGCAACGCGAGCTGCTGCGGCTCGCGGAAGAGGCCGCCCCGGATGTGATTCTGACCATGCAGAGCTTCTCGGTGTGTTTGAACAGCGGTGAACGGCTTTCGCTTTTCGAGGAGCTTGGATGTCCGGTGCTGCAAGTTTCGGTCGGGTCGTCCGCGCGCGAGGCGTGGCTGAAAAATCCGGCCGGCATTTCGCCGGCGGAGGTGGCGATGAACGTGGCGCTGCCGGAGATCGACGGGCGCGTTTTTGGAACGGTCGTTGGTTTCAAGGAAAACGATCAACCGATTGCGGAGTCGGAATTTACCGCCAAACGGCTCCGGCCGGACGACGCGCAAGTGGCGTTCACGGCCGAACTGGCGGCCCGGTGGGTCCGGCTGCGGCGCGTAAAGAACGCGGAAAAAAAGGTCGCGATTATTTTGTCGAACTATCCGAATCGCAACGGTCGCATCGGCAATGGCGTGGGCCTCGACACGCCGGCGAGCGCGGTGAAGTTGCTCGCGGCGTTGCGCGCGCAAGGGTATGGGGTCGAGCCGTTGCCGGAATCCGGCGAGCAGCTCATGGCCTGGCTGCAGGAGGGCGTGACGAACGATCCGGAGCAGTCGTATGGCCGCCGCGCCGAGGCCACGCTGGATCGCGCGCGGCTCCTCGACTTTATGGCGCGACTCCCCGAGGACCGGCGCGAGGAGCTGCGCCGCCGTTGGCCGTCGGAGCTGGACGAAGAGACGGCCGTGCCCGGCAAATGGCTCGGCAACATCTTTGTCGGCATCCAGCCGGGACGCGGTTTTTCGCGGCAAACGCCGGCGATATACCACAGCCCGGATCTTCCGCCGCCGCCGCAGTACCTGGCATTTTACCTGTGGATTCGCGAGGAGTTCGGCGCGCATGCGGTAATCCATTTCGGCAAGCACGGGAACCTCGAATGGCTCCCCGGCCGGAGCGTCGCGCTCGGTCCCGACGATTACCCGCAGCTTTGCCTCGGGCCGACGCCGAATATTTACCCGTTCATCGTCAACAACCCCGGCGAAGGCGCGCAGGCCAAGCGCCGCACCAGCGCGGTGATCGTCGATCATCTCACGCCGCCGCTGGCGCCCGCCGGATTGTATGACGATCTCGAAAAAATGGAGCGGCTGCTGGAGGAGCATGCGCACGCCGCCACGCTCTACCCCGCGCGGGCCGCCGAACTGGAGGAGGAAATTCAGCGACTGCTGGCGACCGTTTCGTGGCGCGACGAACTGCCGGCGCCGACCCTCGAGGCGCTCGGCGGTTATCTTTGCGAAATCAAGGAATCGCAGATTCGCTCGGGGTTGCATATTCTCGGGGAGAAACCGGACGGCGAGCGGGAGATTGAGTTTCTCGTGAGTCTGTTGCGCGCGTCCGCGCCGGAGTTTAGCGCGCTGGGGGATCACGCGGCGCAAATGGTCTGGGTCCGTGGCGCCATCGGTGAAGCGGAAGTCGGGGGCGAGGACGAGGGGCTGCGGCGGTTGCGCCAGCTCGTGCGGCGGCAGTTGCGACCGCGTCTCGCACTTTGCCGGAATGAAATCGACCACGTCCTCGCCGCGCTCGACGGGCGCTTCGTTTCGCCCGGTCCCGCGGGCGCGCCGACGCGCGGCCGGCTCGATGTGTTGCCGACCGGGCGCAATTTCTTCACCATCGATCCACGCACGATTCCGACGCAGACGGCCTGGCGCTGCGGGCGGCGGCTGGGCGATCTTCTGCTGGAGCGTCATCGGCAGGAACACGGCGAGTTTCCGCGCACCATCGCGCTGGTCATCTGGGGCACTTCGAATATGCGGACGGGCGGCGATGACATTGCGCAGGCGATGTGGCTGTGGGGTTGTGAACCGGTGTGGGAAGAGGCCTCGGGCCGGGTCGTGGATTTTCGCATTCTGCCGCTCACGCTGCTCGGCCGGCCGCGCGTGGATGTGCTGCTCCGCGTCTCCGGGCTTTTTCGCGACGCGTTTGGCGAGACGGTGCGGCTGCTGGCGACCATCCCGAAACGTCTCGCCGAGCTTGATGAACCGCCGGAGATGAATGCGGTGCGCGCCGCATTTCTTCGCGAAAGCGAGCGACTCTCGCGGGGCGGGGCCAGCCCGGCGGAGGCTTCCCGGCGCGCCTGCCTGCGGGTCTTCAGCTCCGGGCCGGGCTGCTACGGGACCGGTTTGCTGCCTTTGATCGACGCCGGGAACTGGGAATCGCCGCGTGACCTCGCCGAGGTTTTTTGCCAGTGGGGCGGCCACGCCTACGCCAGCGACGGGAGCGCGGCGGAGGAGCCGGACTTGTTGCGGGCGCGCCTCGCGGAAATCGAGGTGGTCCATCAAAACCAGGACAATCGCGAGCACGACATCCTCGATTCGGACGACTACTTCCAATTCCAGGGCGGCTTGCGCGCGACGGTCGAAGCGCTTCGCGGCGGCGCCCCGGCGACGTATCACGGCGACTCCAGCCGGCCCGACCAACCGAAGGTGCGCACGCTCCGCGAAGAACTCGTGCGCGTGATTCGCAGCCGCGTCCTGAACCCGCGCTGGCTCGAAGCCATGCGCCGCCACGGCTACAAAGGGGCCTTCGAAATGGCGGCGACGATCGATTATCTCTTCGGCTACAGCGCGACCACGCATCTCGTCGAGGATCATCATTTTGAGGAAGTCGCTCGCTCGCTTTTGCTCGAGCCGGGGCAGCGGGCTTTTTTTCGGCGGCACAATCCCGCGGCCCTGCTCGAAGCCGCGGAGCGGCTGCTGGAAGCCGGCGCACGGGGGCTCTGGCGCGCACCGCCGGCGGCGACGATCACCGAACTCGAAGAGCTGGTTTTGGACACGCAAGGCCGGCTCGAGTAAACACAACCACCGCTGTGCCATGATTCACTTTCCTTTCGTCGCCATCGTCGGAATGGAGGATGCGAAAAAATCGCTCCTCTATCACGCCATCGATCCGCGTATTGGCGGCGCCCTGCTGCTCGGCCACCGCGGCTGTGCCAAGAGCACGCTGGTGCGTGGCTTTGCCGAAATCCTCGGGGGTGTGGAGGGGGACGCGCCGTTTGTGGAACTGCCACTCGGGGCGACCGAGGATCGGCTGGTCGGCTCAGTCAACGCGGAGAGCCTCGTGGAAAAAGGACGCTGGGAGGGCCGCCGCGGCTTGATCGAGGAAGCCCACGGCGGCGTCCTTTACGTGGACGAAATCAATTTACTGCCCGATCCTCTCGCCGATTTCCTGCTCGATTCCGCGGCCACGGGACATCATCGCGTGGAGCGCGACGGCGTCAGCCGCGGCGTGGAAAGCCGCTACATTCTCATTGGGACAATGAACCCCGAGGAAGGCGATCTGCGTCCGCAACTGGTGGACCGCTTCGCGCACGGCATTCGCATCGCCGACGACTTTCCACCGGAGCAACGGATGGAGATTGTGACGCGCCGGATGCAGTTTGACGACGAGCCGGAGACTTTCGCCGCGCAATTCGCGGGGGCGACGGCGGACGTGAAAGCCCGCGTCACCGACGCCCGGGCGCGGGTCCGGCAGGTGGCGATTTCCCGGGAGGTGCGGGCCGCGGTCGCGGCGACCGCGCGGGAATTAAAACTCGAAGGCTTGCGCGCCGAACTTGCCGTGCTCCGCACCGCGCGCTGCGCCGCTGCGTGGAATCGACGCGATGCCGTCGGAGAGGAAGAGATCGGCGAAGCGTGGCGGTTCTGCCTCGGACACCGTCACGATACTCCCGCCGCCAGTCCACCCGCCTCCCGACCGCCCGCCGCGCCGCCCAATGGCCAGCGTCCTGCGGCCGAAACGACCCCCCGTGCGCCGACCGAGGCACGCCGCACGCCGCGTCCGGTTATCGCGACGGACGACTCGGAACCGTCGCTCCGCCAATGGCTTTCACAGAACCGTGCGGACTCCAGGTTCTGCCGGGCCTCGCCAGCGGGAGGTGTGGGCCAGGACCCGCACCCGCGGATCGCCTGGATCCGTTCGCTGCTCGCCTCCCTTCCCGCGCGCTTCCTCGAGCGCCGCAAAGGGTGGCAACTCCGCTACTTCACCCCACCGCGCCCGAGCACCTGGCTTTTCCTCGATGCGAGCCGTTCCACCGGCATCGGTCAGTTTTTGGGCCGCGCCTGCGCGGCCGTCGGCGCGGTGACGCAATGCGGGAAGCCGGCGCGTTTCCATCTGCTGATCCTGCAACACGGCGGGCTCCGCTGGCTGGCGCGCCGTAGCAGTCGCGCGGGCCTGCGGAAGGTCTTGCGATCGGTCAAGGAGGCTGGCGGAAAAAGCCTGATTCGCGAAGGCCTGGAGAAAATTCGCCGCGCCCGGAGCAAGCACGGCGCAGGCGGCCCGCTGATCATCTGCTCCGACGGCCTCGCGACGCCCGCGCCCGGCGGGCAGCCCGGCGATACGTTCACCGCCCTCCGTCGCACCCTCCAGCGACTCGCGCAGACCGGCGCATCGATCGCGTGGCTCCATCCCGCCGCGAGGCGGGCTCTTGCGGACTGGCTCCCACGGTTATGTCACTCCCTCCCTGTCGCCCAATTCGAAGTGCCAACGGAGACCCACTAGCGTGGCAGCAACGACAATGTGCCCGGGAGCGGCTGGCGAACTATTCGTGATCCGTCCGGGCGCGGTTGCCGACAAACGGGTTGGCAGCGCGTCTGGTTCCACCTAGCGTCGGCGCCCGTCTTATGAGCATATTCGAAAGAGCCACGCGCGACGCGATCGCGACGATCGAGTCGCTGCACCCGTTGCAAGCCGCGCACGAGCGCGCGGCTGAGGTAGTGGGCCGCTGCCTCGCCGCCGGCAGGAAATTGCTCGTGTGCGGCAATGGCGGCAGTGCCGCGGACGCGGCGGATTTCGCTACCGAATTTACCTGTCGGTTCGTCACGGATCGCCGGCCGTACCCGGCGCTGAATCTCGCGGCGTGCGGCAGCCTGCTGACCGCCACGGGCAACGACTACGGTTACGACGAAGTCTTTGCCCGGCAGGTGCGTGCCTTTGGAAAAAAAGGGGACGTCCTCGTGGTCATCTCGACGAGTGGTAATTCCACCAATATTCTTTCCGCCATCGCCGCCGGCAATATTGCCGGGTTGCAAACCATCGCCCTGCTCGGGCGTGATGGTGGCCGCGCGCGGGGTCTGGCGCGGATCGAATTGATCGTGCCCAGCAAGATCACCGCGCGCATCCAGGAGGCGCACAAATTCCTCCTTCACGTTCTCTGCGAGATCGTCGAGGAGGGATGGCTGCGGGAGCGAAAAGCTCCGGCGTAGACGCCTGGGACAGTCTCCTGGAGGGCGCCTACTTTTTGGCGGGAGTGGCGGCCGGCTTGGGGGTTGTCCCCGGCTTGGACGCCGGCGGCGCCTGGCCCACTTCATCTTTCAAACTCGCCGGCTCGTAGGCCTCGGCGACCATGGTGCTCCCCGCATAAACCTGCACGGCATAGCCGACGAAACGCGAACCAGAGGCTTCCACTTTTATCGCCTTTGCGCCTCGGGCGCCGACTTGGTAGTGCTCCATCGTGTAGGTCGACGTGGCCGGTGGGATATCGGCCGATGCCTCGCCTTCAGGTTTTATGGATACGGCTTGCGCACCCGAGTTGATCACCACGACATCGTGGCTGACCATGTCGCGGCCAAAGTAGGTGTATTTTGCGCTGAGGTCCGCGGGGTTCGGCGACGAGTTGGTCAAGTAAATCCTCAACGAGTGCTTTTGCGTTTTTGTGGTTCGATCCTTTGGGTTCATGTCGCTCGTGTTGTTCTGTTCGACGCGGAGCAGGATGGCGCTGGTGTCGGCAAAGACTGCGGAGATTCCGAGGAACAGACCGACAACCGTGGTGAGGGGGGGAAGGAGGGCTTTCACTTTCATGCCAGCGTTGTCTGCCAGAGTCGCTTGTTGAACGCAAGCCTGGGCTTCCGGATTGACGGGGGCACGGACGCTGCTTTGACTGCGCGCGGTGTTCCCGCTTACTTACGAATTCGTCTTCGCCACCTTTGCCTTCGTGCTCGGCTCCGCGATAGGATCGTTTCTGAACGTCTGCATCTACCGGATGCCGCTGGGACTTTCGGTGAACGAGCCGAAGCGATCGTTCTGCCCGAGTTGCAAGTATCCGATCCCGCTCTACCACAATCTCCCGCTCGTCACGTGGCTCGTGTTGCGGGGTCGGTGCGCCAATTGCGGCGCGCGCATCTCGTTCCGCTATTTTGGGGTGGAACTGCTGACCGGAGTGCTTTTCCTCGCGGTGTGGTTGAAGGTCTGGACGTGGGGCCGGCCGGGCTGGGCGTCCCAGGATTGGCTCCTGGCCTTCCCGTACTGGACCATGGTCGCGCTCTTCATCGTGGCGACCTTTATCGATTTCGAGCACTACATCATCCCGGATGAAATTACCGTCTGGGGCACGGTGGGCGGGGTCATGCTGAGTCTTGCCCTGCCCGAGTTGCAGGACCAGGAGTCGCACCTTGCGGGCGGGTTGTGGGCGATTGCCGGGGCGGCGCTCGGATTCGGGGTGCTCTGGCTGGTCGTGGAGCTGGGCAAAAAGGTTTTTGGTAAAAAACAGTTCAAGCCGGCTTCGGCGATGGAGTTCAGTTGGATTCGCCGTTCCGCGGAGGCGCCGGATGGAACGCTGGAATCCGACGCCGATCTCGTGGTGGGCGACATCGGCTGGAAACAACTTTCTCCACCGCCATTCTGGCACGGACTGGCCGACTTTTTTCGGTCCATGCTGGTGGCCTTCAAGCTCGCGAAGCCGAAGGCGCAGAAGCAGGGCGAGTCCTGGATCTGGAGCGAAACCTTCAGCCGGGATTCGGACCGGCTGGTGATGACCTGCGCGCAGGTGGAGGTCGACGGCGAGAAGTTCACGGAGGTGGTTCTGACCTTCACGCACTCTCAACTCACGATTGGCGACCGGAGCTGGGAACTGGAGAAAGTCGATGTCATCAAAGGCTGGGTGGAAAGCCTGCACGCTCCGCGCGAGGCGATGGGCTTTGGCGATGTCAAATTCATCGCGTGCATCGGCGCCTTCCTCGGCTGGAAAGCCGTTCTGTTCACGATCATGAGCGCCTCGACCATCGGCGCGGTGGTGGGTATCCTCACGATCGCCGTGGGCCGCCGCGAATGGTCGGCCAAGATTCCGTTCGGCCCGTATCTCGCGCTCGGTGCGCTCCTCTGGTTCTTTAGCGGCCCGGAGTTGGTGCGGTGGTACGTGGCCTACACCTTCTCTCTTGCCGGGTAGGCCTGCTGGAAGGCCGCGCTTCGCGCATCGCCGGATGTTCAAGCCCAAATTGCCGACTGAGAACAAGCTTGAGCATGGCGTGAACTGAGCGTTAATCGCGCACATGCACCTCCTCCGCTTGAGCCTGCTGGGCACGGCGCTATTCGCCGCGGCGATGCCGTCGCTCCGGGCGCAGAGCGTGGCGGAGGAGAAGGGGAACATTATCTTCACCAATGCCGACGGTCTCCATAAACAGTTGACCGACAGCGGACACGATTCCGCGCCGGCGCTTTCGCCGGACGGCAAGCTCGTCGCCTTTGTGCGGGACACTCCGGACAAAATCGTGGCCACGGGGTCGGGCGACGTGGCGGCGACCGAACTGTGGATCGTGGGCAGCGATGGCAGCAAGCCCGCGGTGCTCGTCCGCGGACGCGAGTCGCCGGACATGCACCTGGTCATCGGTGGCATCGCCGGGGCGCAATTCTCTCCCGATGGCCACCACCTCTATTTTGTGAGTTCCGCCTGGGCGACCTCCGGCGCGGTCCATGTGATCGATCTTGCCACGCGGAAGGAGCGATTTTTCACCGACGGCAGCAGCCTCGAGATGGTGCCCAACGGCGATTACAAGGGCTGCCTGCTCATTCAAAAGCACAAGTATTTCATCGGCGGCGGCGCCTACGACTGGTTCTGGCTGGTCAAGCCGGATGGAAAGGAGGTCGGCCCGGTCGGCGAGGACACGGAAAATTTCCGCAGCACCTATGTGAAGTAGGTTGCGGCCGGCGAATTCGAACAAAATGGTCCGCGGAGGGCTCAAAGAGCCGTCTGCGTGCACGGTTCTCGTTTTACCTCCTCCCACATGATGTTCGCCCCCAACTCCCGCGTCTGGTGGATCGGGCTTTTCCTTGCGGTGGCGGTCCTGGGCTGGAGCTTTTCGAGCGACTTTGCGTCGCCGTGGACGGACCAGATCGATGGCAATGGCGCGTGCTGGTCGCAGTCGGCGCATAATACCCTTCGCGCCGGGTTGCTGGCCACCGCGGGAGTGCCGTCGGCGTTTTACTTCGGCACGCTGCCGATCCCGCCGGACAGCTTCTACACGCATCATCCCGCGCTGCTCTCCCTGATGCTGACCGGGATGTTTTCGATGTTCGGGGAAAAGGAGTGGGTGGCGCGCAGCCTGCCGGTCGCGTGTTCGTTGCTGAGTGTTGTACTTCTGTGGCTGCTCGTGCGGGACTGCGCCAATGCCCGGACCGCTTCATTCTGCGCGCTGGCTTTCGCGGCCATGCCCATGGAACTGCGCTATGGGCGCATGGTAAATTTTGAGCCCGTCGACCTCGTGTGGATGCTGGGCGCCTTCCTCTGCTTGCGCGCTTGGGAAAAAACGGGCAGGCGGCGATGGCGGCTTCTGGCGTTTGCCGCGCTGGTGCTCGCTTTGTGGACGGCGTGGCTCGGCTACTTGTTCGTATTGGTCCTCTGCATTCATTTTATTTTTTCCACGCAACGCCGCGACCTGCCGCTGGCCAGTCTACTCCTCCTGGCCATGGTGGCCTCGCTGGCGCTCTTGCTCTGGCAGGTGCGGCACGTGCACCCGGGGGCGTGGCATGAGATGACCGCGGCACTGAACTATCGGATGGCCCGTGGCGGCCATGCGGTGCCGTGGCGCGATTGGTCGGTTCGGATGTTCGCTGTCCTGACCATGCACATTCAGCCGGTATCGTGGCTGCTCGGGTTCGCCGGCGCCGTCATTACTTTGAAATCTGAAAAGGGTGCGCCGCAGCGCTGGCTGGGTTGGGTGGCGTCCTGCTTCTTTGCGCTGAGCGCGATTTACGTCGTCGCTTTCCGGAATGCGTCGTCCGTCCACGATTACGCCTCGTTCTATTTCACGGCGCCGGTGGCGATGATGGCCGGAGTCGCGCTCGATTCCCTTTGCCAACGAGGTGAGGCTCAGGGCTCAACCGTTCGTACCGCTGTGTTTTTCTGTGCGGTGGCAGTCCTCGGCATGCTCGTCGTCAGCGGCGAACGGCAGGCATTGGCACTCCGGCGCCAGTTCCTGATCTTGAGTGATGAGAATCCTGAACCTCCGGAGCTCATCCCGGAACTCGGCCGCGCGATACGCCGTTGGTTTGGCAGCGAGGACGTCGCCGTGATTTGCAATTTTCTGCCGACCTACGGCCCGCAACTGTACTACTACGCGCAGCACGAATTGCTCGGCTGTGTCTTCACGCCCGAGGAGTGGAAGCAAAACATCGCGGACCCGGAAAATGCGCCGCTTGGCGGCGTCATCTGGCTGGGAGCACCGGGCGCCGACGAAGTCCTGGCGAGTCTCCCAACCGGGACACGGGAGCGGGTGACCATTCGCGATATTCCGTTCTGCTTCTGGCGCCCGCTCGAAACTGCTGCCGGTTCGAAGGAGCAGGTCATCCCTCGCTGAGGAACCGCGTGAGCCGCGGGGCCGTTCACGCGGGCCCCGATGCAGGCAGCTACCGGCCTTTGCTCCGCGGATGAAGCTCTTGTTCTCAGAGGGTGTCTTCCAAATCTTCCTTATCAAGAAACGCGTCTTTGCCCTCGAACCGGGGATAGAGCAGCGGCAATATGAACAACGTCAGGAGAGTGCCCGTGACCAATCCGCCGATGATGACCACGGCAAAGGGACGCGCGGTCTCGGCGCCCACGCCTTTGGAGATCGCCATCGGCAACAGGCCGAGCATCGCCATCAGCGCTGTCATGACCATCGGTCGCACACGGGACACAGCCCCTTCCCGGGCGGCTTCCAGAAGCCCTATTTTTTCTCTGCGCAAGTCGGTGATCCGGCTGACCAGGATCACGCTGTTCTGAATGGAAACCCCGAACAACGCCACAAATCCCACCAGCGCGGCGACGGACACGTTCAACCCGGTCACGGCGAGCGCCATGATACCGCCGACGGCGGCAAAAGGGACGGTGATCAGAATCAACGTGGCAAATTTCCCGGAACCAAAGGCAATTAAGAGCAGGAAAAAAATCGCGACAATCGTAAGTGGCACGATGATCGCCAGGCGTTTCTCGGCCCGTTGTTCATTCTCAAACGAACCGGTCCATTCCATCCGGTAACCCACGGGCAAATGCACAGCCGCATTGACCTTGTGCTGCGCATCCGCCACGGCGGCACTCAACTCGCGGTCGCGCACGGAAAACTTGATATGAGTCCGGCGTTCGTTCTCCTCGCGGAGAATCTGGTTCAAACCCGGACGGACGTCGACCGCTGCCAGCGTGCCGAGGGTGATCCGCTCGTTGTTGGAACCGTAGATCGGGATGCTGCGGATCGCCTCGACATCGGCCACCGACTTTTTGGCGAGCTTCAGGACCAGATCAAAGCTGCGCTCGTTTTCCAGCACCTGCGTGGCTGTCTGGCCGCCCATGGCGGTGGCCACGACATTCTGCACGTCCTGAACTGCCAGGCCGTAGCGCCCGATAGCCTCGCGATCCACCGTGATTTGAATCTGTGGCTGGCCTAGCAGAAGAGCCGTGCCGACATCATAGCAGCCCGCGGTGTTCTTCAGAATGCCCACCATCTGATCCGCGTATTGCTGCAGCTTGTTGGGATCCTGGCCGTAGAGTTTGATGGCCAGTTCGCTCTTCACGCCCGAAACCGCCTCGTTGACGTTGTCTTCGATATACTGGCTGAACTGCGAGTCGATGCCAGGAATCTCCTTGAGGTTCCGGGACATGGCATTGCAGAGGTCATCGCGGTTGTTCGCGGTGGTCCACTCCTCCTTTGGTTTCAAGCCGACGCTGTATTCCGTGATGTCCCAGCCGTTCACGTCCGTTCCGTCATCCGGGCGGCCGATCTGGCTGACGGCATACCGGACCTCCGGAAATGAACAGAGCCGATGGCGGACATTCTGGGTGATCTTCGCGGCCTCGGACGGGGAAATCGACTGCGGCGAGAATGTCCGCACCCAGAGTTCCCCTTCGTCGAGTTTGGGCAGGAATTCGCCGCCCAAACGGCTGAAGATAAAGGCACCAGCCGCGAGCAGGACGACGGCCGCGAGATAGACCAGCAACTTGGTGCGCAAGGCAAAGTCCAGGAGCGGGCGGTAGATATTCAGCAGGGTGCGGACGATCCATGTTTCATGCTCTGAAACTTTGCCCTTGATGAAAATGCTCACCAAAGCGGGCACGGCCACGAGGGCGAAGATCGTGCCGGCGATCAAGGCGAACGTCAGAGTCAGGGCCATGGGCCGGAAGATCCTCCCCTCGACACGCTGGAGCGTGAAAAGCGGAATGAAAGCCGTCAGCAGGATGACTTTGGAAAAGAGGATCGGACGCCCCATTTCCGCAACCGACTGCACCAGCGGAGAGAACATCCCCTTGGTCTTGTCCTTGCGCTCCTCCATGATCCGCAGAAAATTCTCGATCACGACCACGGCGGAATCGACAATAATGCCAAAATCGATCGCCCCCATGGAAATCAAATTGGCCGGAATTCCCTTGAGGTCGAGCAGCAGGAAGGCGCCCAATAACGAGACGGGCACAGCGAGCGCGACGATCAACGCCGAGCGGTAATTGCCGAGCCCGAGGAACAAAAAGAGCACAAGCAACACGAGGGCTACGCCTTCGATCATGTTATGCCGCACGGTGTGCAGAGTGCGCTCGGTCAGGCCGATGCGGTCATAATAGGGGATCAGCTTCACCCCCGGAGGGAGATACTGCTTATTGATCTTATCGGCCATCGCTTCAATCCGCTGGCAGACGGTCATGGGATTTTCCCCGCGCAACATCACGACGATGGCTTCCGGGACATCATCCTCATCCCTGGTGATCTTGCCATCCTTGGACTCGGTTTTTCCGACCCGCCCCAGGCGGACGGCGTGGCCGATGACGACCTGTCCGACATCGCGCACGCGGATGGGGGTGCCATTGACCGTCGCCACCGCGATGGCCTCGATATCGCCGAGGTTATGCACGAACCCAAGGCCGCGGATGATATAGAGTTCCGAGCCGTGTTCGACATAGCCGCCACCGGCGTTGCTGTTGCCATTCTGCAGGGCCGTGAAGACCTGTTGGAGGTTGATTCCGTAGGATTTGAGTTTCGCCGGATCGACCAGCACGTGGTACTGCTTGGTCGTGCCCCCAAAGGGATTCAAGTCGATGACCCCCGGCACCGAACGCATCTTCTTTTCGCAGACCCAGTCCTCGATGGCCCGGAGTTCCTCCGGGGGAAAACCCGGCACCGCCCGCAGAGTATACCGGTAGATTTCTCCGATGGAAGTCGCGTCGGGCGACAGGCCGGCCTGCGCCCCGGGGGGCAGGTTCAGGGAGGCGAGCAACTGACTGGCCAGGTTGCGAATGTGATGATTGTCCGCATCGTCCTCGAAAACCAGCGTGACCTGTGACAGCCCGAAGAGCGAGATGGAGCGCATGGAAACCCGTTTCGGGATGCTGTTCATGACGCTTTCGATGGGAATGGTCACCAGTCGCTCGACTTCCTCGGCGGCATGCCCGGGAAACAGCGTGAGGATCTGCACGCTCACATTGGTGACATCGGGAAAGGCTTCGACGGGCAGTTCATCGTAGGCGTTGATGCCAAACGCGATGAACAGAACGAGGAAAATCATCACGACGGCGCGGTGGCGCAAAACCGCGGAGGTAATTTTTTCAAACATGATTGGACCGGTGAATGGACCGAGTAAAAGGGTTGGTCATGACCTGGCGCTCTAACCACCCTCCGGTTCGACCAACGACTGGAGCAGCAGGGCGCCTTCAGTCACCACGTTTTGACCGGCGCTTAAACCTTCGAAAACCGTGACTTTGTTATCCTGTTCCACGCCGACTTTGACGACCTGGCGATGGTAGACCCTGGGTGAGTCTTCGATGAAGAGATATGATACCTCCTTTTTCATAAACAACGCCTTCGCGGGCACGTCCACGCCCGACTGGGCCAGCTTCGCCGCGTCCTGGATTACATTGACGAGCACGTACATCTCCGCCTTGAGCAGTTTGTCTGGATTATTGACGACGCCGCGCACTTTGACGGTTCGCGTGAGCGGATCCATGGTGTCGCCGACCTTTGTGATCGTGCCGTCAAAGGTTTTGTCCGGGAAGGCCTTGCACATGACCTTCAAGGGCAGTCCCGGTTGCAGCGTGGGAAGATCTGACTCCGCCACATCGACCTGCAGCCAAAGGACCGTGGGATCGCTGACGACAAACAGCGGATTCGTGATCGGCCCAACATTGGCCAGCATCATATCGGGCCGGATCTCCTGGCCAGGGTTGATCGTTTTGTCCACGACGATCCCACCGAGCGGGCTCCGCAACTGATACCGGGCATTGGCTCCCGGATCGTTCCCAGAGTATCCTCCGACCTTCGCTTCCAAACGGCTTCCCTCGGCGCGCTCGGACTCTGTGGCCGGGAGTTCACTGCCGCCGTAGTTGGCCAGACGGGCCGCGGCACGATCCCGCTCCGCCAGGGCGGCGATATAAGCAGCCTTGGCAGCGTCGAGATCCTTGAGCGCCGCGAAGCCGTGTTGCAACAGGGCTTTCGTCCGGGTAAACGCCTTGTCCGCGGCCTCCAAATTGCCCAGTGCGGTGCGTGCGTCCGCCAGGGCCTGGGCGAAATCCGGGGAATCGACCTCTGCTAGTGACTCTTTGGGCACGACGGTCGCGCCAATATCTTTCAGGACGGACGTGACCCGTCCCAGTACCGGGGAGAAGATCCGAACCGTCGTCTCATCGTTCCAGTAAAGCCGGCCGGTCACATGGCTGATTGCCACGGTTCGGGGTTCGGTCTTTTCCACCACGATGGAGGCGAGTTGCGGCGCGTCGGCCACAAACTGCACGGTTTCCCCTTCGACTTTGGGTTCCGGTGGCCCCTCTTCGGCTTTTTGCTCCGAATGACAGGCGCATAACCAAACAAGGGCGGCTGCCAGGCCAAAAGTCCTGAGGGTAATGATCGCCGGTGCTGGGCAGGCTGAAGAAGGATTGGGCATGTGATTTTCTCCGTGTGGCAGACTGGATTCCGGGGTCATTTTCGAACGATGATTTCAGCTTTCGTGACGGCGGTTTGCGCTGCGGCCAGGTCGGCGATGGCGCTGGCGGTGTCGCTCATTGCCTGAGCGACCGCCTGCCGCACCGTGTTATCGGTGCGTTCGGCTTCCAGGAAATCCACCAAAGAGGCTCCTCCATGCTCGAAGGCAAAGCCTACGGCATCTCGCGTGAACGCCGATTTGTAGCTGGTGCTATCCCGTAATTTAAGAAACCGGTTATGCGCCTCGCCGTACTCGACCGTGGCACTGGCCACATCCGCATACGCCTGAGCCTGAATTTTGCCCAGGGCGAGGGCCATTTGGTCCACCGAGGCCTCCGCCGCCTTGATGTTGCCGCCATTGAGATTCCAGAGAGGCAGCGGAAAGGAAACCCCCATGTTCCAGGTGTTCGTGGAGGGGCCGCCGCCAGGAGGTTCGTGCTCGGTGCCCACCGAGAACGTCGGGTCCGGAATCCGGTAGGCCTTTTGCAGCTTGAGATTGGCTTTGGCGGCGCGCAGATCGCTCTCGGCGGCCAGCACATCGGGCCGTTCGGACCCAGGTTTCCGCAGGACGGAAGGCGGCGACACCTTAACGAGCTTTGCCAGGGAATCGTCCGCTTTCCAGTCGCCTTGCGGCTTCTTGATCCCCAGCAGGATTTCCACGGCGATCCGCGCTTGCACCGAAGCCGCCTTGGCCGCTTTCGTCTGAAGATCAAATTGCTCGTAGGCAATCTCCAACTGTTTCTTGTCGGAGTCCGATAAATCCCCAATCTCAAACCGGTGCTGCGCGATGTCGGTCTCCTTCTTGAGATACTCCGTGGATTCGTTCAGGATGCGATAATTCTCGTCCGCCAGCAATGCGGCCAGGTAGGCCTTGGTCACTCCCTGATCGAGCGAGCGTTTGGCGTCGATGAAGCGGGCCGTCGCTCCGAAGAGGCCGGCCCGCGCGGCGTCCTGCCGGTCGTGGCGTTTGCCGGCGATTTCCACGAGCTGGCTGACCGCGGCGATCGTATCGTAGCTGCGGTTCCAGAGAGAATTACCCGCGATGGTGCCCGCCTGCTGCTGTCCGATTTTGGCTGTCGTGAGCGAAGCGGTCGGATTGGGAAATTCCTTGGCGATGATTAACTGCGCCGTCGCCGAATCAATGTTGCTCTTCGCGGCGAGCAAATCCCAATTCCGGTCAAAGGCGATTCGTCTCGCTTCTTCCAAAGTCAGAGTGACAGTCTGTCCGCGCAGAAACGGGGTGCCGCCGACCAGCAGCATGAAAAACGCCGCAAACAGACCCCTGTGGAAGCGAATCGCGAAAAAACCGAGCGCGGCTGAATTGATGGCGCAACCGATCCGTAATGGGCTTGCGCTTCGGCAAGCGCCATCAGCGACTAATACAGAGGCGGAAGGGTGGCCTTCTTCCTCGAGGCTGCCAACCGGACAGCCCGAAAAGGAAGAAGGACGACAGTCTCCTTTTGACCACCTCACGCCGCGGAACGGTGTGTAATTTGGGAAGTGGCTCTTAGAAGTGCACAACAACGGAAAGTCAGCACGTTTCAAATGAGGCTGGATTGTAGCAGCCATTTACCTACGCGTCATGTAGGACTTTGTCACATTATCATATAGGACGATGCCCTACATAAGCGGGGAGCCGGGTCTCGGAATAAATCGGCCATTTCCTCCCAATCACGCCTCCATCCTATTGTGCAAGTTACATATAATAAATAACTTGTGATATAAATCAAGCGGAGCCCCTTCGGCCAACTCGGGCTCTTGCGTCGAGCGACGGGTTCGGGATCGTCAGCTTCTCGACGGACCGTTCTCTATTTTGACGGGTTAGGACACGCACGTACACCGTGGTCAGGAGGTGTATTACATCACAATTATCCCCCGTCCAATGGACAGGAACACTGAACAAGACCAATGTTTCAGTTTTGGAAGTCTAGAACTTCACCATCCAATGAATCGTTTGAAACACCTAATGCATCTGAACAAGCAAACCACGGCAGTGGCTGTGACGATCACCCTAGCCGTTGCGATTATTATAATTCTCATAAGATGCCAGTCTGGTCTGGCTCAGCCTGGCGGTCCATCGGCCGAGAAACCAGGTTCCGTGCCCGCGCCGGCTGAAGCCGAGGCGGCCTTGGATTTGTCGGCCAATCAACTGCAGGCCATCAAGATCGAGCCGGTGGGCACGTATTCCTTTCCCGTGGAAAAGTCGGCGGTCGGCAGTATTGATTTCGACGAGGACCTGTCGGTGCAGGTTTTTTCGCCCTACCAGGGGAAGATCATCGCGGCGTACGCGCAGCTCGGCGACGAAGTGCAGAAGGGCCAGGCGCTCTACACCATCGACAGCCCGGACCTCATCCAGGCGGAGTCGACCTTGATCGGCGCTGCCGCCGCCCTCGAACTGACAGGCAAGGAACTGGCACGCGCCCGGGAACTTTTCGCGTCGAAGGTGGGCGTCTCCCAGAGGGAGTTGGAGCAGGCCATCTCCGACCAGCAAACGGCGGAGGGCGCCTTCAAGGCGGCGCGGGATGCGGTGCGGGTTTTTGGCAAGACGGACGTGGAGATCGATCAAATCGTGAGCACGCGGAAGATCGACCCGGCGCTGGTCGTGCCCAGCCCGATCGCGGGCCAGATTACCTCCCGCGAAGCGCAGCCTGGGCTTTTGGTGCAGCCGGGAAATCCCCCGGCGCCGTTCTCGGTGGCCGACGTTTCGATCAAATGGATGCTGGCCAATGTGATCGAAACCGACAGCCCGCTGCTGCATACCGGCCAACCCGTGGAAGTGACGGTATCGGCGTATCCGGACCGGACGTTTGTCGGCAAGGTGTCGAAGATCGGCGCGGCCGTCGATCCGAACACCCATCGCATCATGCTCCGCGCTTCGATCTCCGATCCCAAGGATGAGTTGCGTCCCGGAATGCTGGCCAACTTTGTCATCCGCGTGAAGGAACCGGTGGAAGCCACGGCGATTCCCGTCAATGGCGTCGTCCGTGAAGGCGATGGCACCTTGACCGCGTGGGTCACGACCGATCGCCATCACTTTCTCCAGAAGAAGGTCACCATCGGCCTGCAAAAGGACGGCCGGTACGAAGTGGTCGAGGGGCTGAAGAGCGGAGAACTGGCCGTGGCCGATGGCGCGGTCTTTCTGAGTAACATGCTGGAAGCGCCGCCGAGCGACTAAGGAGACGCTCCGATCGACCGCAACTGATTCTTCCTTTTTCCATCTAAAAAACAACGATGTTCACAGCCATTCTCGGGTTTTGCCTTAGTCGCCGCGCAGTCGTCTTCCTGGGCCTGATCATGTTTGCCGGAGCCGGCATTATGGCTTTCAAGATGCTCAACATCGAGGCCTATCCGAATCCCACGCCGGTCATTCTGGAAGTCACCGCGCAGGCGCCGGGTCTGTCCGCCGAGGAAATGGAGCGTTACTACACACGGCCCATCGAGATTGGACTTTATACGACACCGGGCATCGACAATATCCGCTCGACCTCATTCTATGGCCTGGCGTTTGTCCGGGTGACTTTCAAGTACGGCGTGGACTATCACTTTGCCTACGCGCAGGCGGCGACGGCGCTGGCCCAAAATGTGACCCTGCCGGGAAATCAGACCCCGGAGATTCAACAGAACAGTTCGACCGGGGAAATCTTCCGTTATGAAGTGGTGGGGCCCAAGCATTTTGGTGTGACCAATCTTCGCACGGTCCAGGATTGGGTCGTGGCCCGGCGGTTACTGACCATTCCCGGTATCGTGGCGGTGAACAGCTGGGGTGGGCCGACCAAGCAATTCCAGGTCGAGATGGATCCGCACAAGCTCGAAGCCTTTAACGTGACCGTCCCGCAAATCATGACCGCCCTCGGGAATGCGAACGTCAACGTCGGCGGGCGTGAAATCCGCATCGGCCAGCAATCGATCAACATCCGCGGCATGGGTCTAATCAATGATGGCGGCGAAGACGATCTTACCAAAGGCTACAAGGTGAATGACATCGAGAACGTGGTTCTGGGCCAGTTGAATGGCGTTCCCATTCTGGTCAAGGATGTTGCGAAAGTGGTGGTCGGCTATGTGCCGCGCCTGGGTATTTGCGGCCGTGACCACAATGACGACGCCGTGGCTGCCATCGTGGTGATGAGTCGCGTGGAACACGGCAAAACCATGATCCCGAAGGTGGAAGACGCCGTTGCCAGGATGAACGTCGACGGGAGCCTGCCCCCGGGCATCAAGATTGTCCCGTTCTACGATCGCGCGTCGTTGATCGCGGTCACCACCCACACCGTGCTGCACAATCTCGTGTTTGGCTGCGTGCTCGTGTTCCTGATCCAATGGGTTTTCCTCGGCGACCTCCGCAGCGCGATCATTGTCGGGCTGAACATCCCGTTTGCGCTTTTCTTCGCCATTATGATCCTGGTGATCCGGGGCGAAGACGCCAATCTGCTTTCCGTCGGTGCGGTCGATTTCGGCATCATTGTGGATTCAGCGGTGATTCTGGTGGAGAACATCTTCCGCAATATGCAAAGGGACAAAGAGGAAAAGCGGGGTCTGCTGCAGCGATTGGCGGATGGTGCGTACGGGCCCGACCCGACGGCGTCGTTGCATTCCTCGCCCACCGCCGAATGGACGGATCGACTGCGGATGATACTGATCAGCGCGAAGCAGGTCGATACGGCGATCTTTTTTGCCGCCGTGATCACGGTGGCCAGCTTTGTGCCGCTCTTCACCATGACCGGCGTCGAAGGGCAAATCTTCGGTCCCATGGCGCGCACCTACGCCTACGCCCTGGCGGGCGCCTTGATCGCGACCTTCACGATCACCCCGGTGCTCGCCTCGGTGCTGCTTCCCGAACACGTCGAAGAAAATGAGACCTTCTTCGTCCGCGTGCTGCACAAGGCCTACGACCCGATGCTGCGCTTTGCGCTGTCGCACCGGAAGCTCATGGTCGGCGTGGGAGCCGCCTTTATGCTTCTCACGCTCCTGCTTGGTTCGCGTCTCGGCAGCGAGTTTCTGCCCGCGCTGGAGGAAGGCAATTTTTGGATTCGCGCTTCGATGCCCTTGACGCTGTCGCTCCAGGACGGCGAGGCCGCGGCGAGAAAAATGCGGCTGATTCTGCTGAGTCATCCGGAAGTGATCACGGTCGTCTCCCAGCATGGCCGGCCCGACGACGGCAGCGATGCGTCGCCCTTCTCCAACGTCGAGTTGTTCGTGCCGCTGAAGCCGTATGACGAATGGCCCAAAGGCTTGACCAAGGAAAAATTGACCGAGGAGGTTCAGGCTGAGTTCAACGACCAGTTGCCCGGCGTCACCTTCAACTTCTCGCAATACATCCAGGATAACATCGAGGAAGGCATCTCGGGCGTCAAAGGCGCCAACTCGGTCAAGATCATCGGACCAAATCTGGAGGTCCTGACGAAGCTCGCCACCGATGTGCGGGATAACCTGGCCCAGGTGCGTGGCGTGGCCGATCTTGGGATCTTTCCGGTGCTGGGGCAGCCGAACTTGAATATCAAAATCGACCGGGAGAAGACCGCGCGCTATGGACTCAATTCCGGGGATGTGACCACGGTCATTCAAGCGGCTTTGGGCGGAGCTTCCGCGACCACCGTGCTGGAGGGCGACCGGCAGTTTGACCTCGCCGTCCGCTTCCCGCCCGAGTACCGCGACAACGTCGACAAAATCCGCGACCTGAAGGTGGCCTATCAAACCCCCACCGGCGCCAACGCCTATATCCCGTTATGTGAATTGGCGACCATCAAGATCGAATCCGGGGCGTCCTATGTGTACCACGAGAGCACGCGGCGCTTCATCCCGGTCAAATTCAGCACCCGTGGCCGGGACCTGGGCAGCACCGTGGCCGAGGCCCAGGAGCGCATCGCCAAGAACGTCAAGCTTCCCAGCGGCTATCGGATGGTCTGGGCCGGGGAATTTGGAGACCTTCAGGAAGCCAAAGCACGCCTGGCGGTCATTGTGCCCATCACGCTGCTGCTCATTCTCGGGTTGCTTTACGGTTTGTTCAATTCGGTGACCCTGACCCTGCTGACGCTTTCCGGCATTCCTTTTGCCATCGCCGGGGGCATCATCGCGCTCGCGGTCACCGGGCTGGACTTCAGCATCTCGGCGGCGATCGGCTTTGTGTCGTTATTCGGTGTTTCCGTCATGAACGGCATTTTGCTCATTACCTACTACCAGCAATCGAGGCTCCGGGGAGGCACTCCGATGGAGTCGATGTATCGGGCCGCATCCACCCGGATGCGCCCGCTGCTCATGACCAGCCTCTCGGCGTGCATCGGCCTGCTTCCGGCGGCCATGTCCCACGGCATTGGCAGCCAGGTGCAACGCCCGCTCGCCACGGTCATCGTCGGCGGCATGTTGATCGGACCGCTGATGTTGCTCGTCGTGGTGCCGGCTTTGAAAATGATCATTTTTGATCGCGAGGCAAAACCCGACTCCGCCCCGCCCCTCCCGCCGGCGGCTGCTCACTAAGTGACAACCCGATTAACGATGAAGACCACCCGCTTATTCCTGTCGGTCATGAGTCTCGGCGCACTGCTGAGCGGAACTGCCCTGGCGGAACCGCCCAAGCCAGGCGCGGGCTCCAGCTCAGCGGCCGGCGCGGGCAAACCCGAGTCCGACCATCACTCCGCGAATCAAGCGCCCTCGCCAAACACCGGCCACGCGCCGGCTGGCGGAGTTACTCTGTCCGACGCTCTCGCCGTGGAGTCACCACCCAGGAGTCACGGCATCCAGGGGTGGAAAAAGCAACTGCAAACCAATCAGGCGCGCGTGGCCAAAAAACAAGCCGAAGTTCTCAACACGACGAAGGGAAAGATCCTGCCAAAAGCGCCGCTGGCCGGAACACCGCGCAACCCGGCCAGCCCATGGGGCATGGCGAAGACGGCTGGACCGCACGATCGCGTGACCACCGTGTCGAAGGATCCAAACAAGCCGGCCACGCCATGGGGCGTGTCGACGACGGCCGATCCGCATGATCGTGTGACCACCGTGTCGAAGGATCCAAACATGCCGGCCACACCCTGGAACTTGCCAAAAACGGCCGGTCCGCATGATACCGTGATCAGCGTGTCGAAGGAGCCAACGCTGGAGTTGAAGCCGGGTAAAGTTGAGAACCTTCCGAGCGGACCTACCGGCTTGTCGGCGGACAGTGCGCTAAGCACGCGCACGAATAACATCGACCGCCAGCACAGTCCGGGCCTGGTGGCGATCGGCGGCCCAAAGTATCCGAGCCTCGCCAGGAATACCGTGGCGATCAACGGAACCGCGATGAAACACAAGCCCTAAGGCAAAGACATTGAAAAGCACATTTGACAAGATGACTCTCACTCGGACCCTCCGCCTTCAGTATCTGATCGCAATTCCGACTTCGGTCCTGCTGAGCGGCTGCGCGGTGGGACCGAACTTCCACAAGCCGGAGGTGCCGGAAGTCAATAGTTACAGCGCGAATCCCATTCAGACGACGAGTAGCTCGAGCGGCACCGCCGGGGGGGGCGCGCAACACTTTGTCAAGGACGTCGATATCCCCGGGGAATGGTGGGAAGTATTTCACTCCAAGCCGCTGAACGATCTGGTGGAGCGTTCGCTCAAGAACAATCCCACGATCAAAGCCGGGCAGGCGGCGCTCGCGGTGGCGCGGCATAACGTGCTTTCCCAGGAGGGCGCCTTTTTCCCGGCCGTCGGGGCGCTGTTCTCCGGGAGCCGCTCGGCGACCTCCAATCAGTTCGCGCCGGTGCCAAATTCCAACGTCTTCCAGTACAACGTCTTTACGCCGCAGCTCAACATCTCCTATGTGCCGGACGTGTTTGGGCTCACCCGGCGGATGGTCGAGTCCTTAAAAGCCCAGGAAGAGCAGCAGCGCTACGCCCTGGCGGCCACGCATATCACTTTGAGCACCAACGTGGTGGCCGCGGCCATCCAGGAGGCCTCCTTGCGGGGGCAGATTACGGCCACCCATCAACTCATCGATCTCAATAACAAGGCCCTCGACATTCTGCGCAACCAGTTCGGCAAGGGCTACGCGAGCCGGCTCGACGTCGCCGCCCAGGAATCGCAGCTCGCCCAGGTCCAGGCGACGTTGCCGCCGCTCCTCAAGCAATTGGGCCAGCAACGCGATTTGCTGGCGGCGCTCTCGGGCGGATTTCCCGGCAGCGGACCGGCGGAAACCTTCGAACTGGCCAATCTCGAGCTTCCGCGGGAGTTGCCGCTGAGTCTTCCCGCGAAATTGGTGGAGCAGCGTCCGGACGTGCGCCAGGCGGAGGAAAACCTGCATGCGGCGAGCGCGCAGATCGGCGTGGCCATCGCCAACATGCTGCCCAACATCACCCTCAGCGCCAACGGCGGCAGTTCTGCGCTGGCCATTGGCCAGTTGTTCACTCCGGGCTTGCAATTCTGGACCATTGCCGGCGCCGCCGCCCAGCCGGTCTTTCAAGGCGGCGCTCTCTACCAGAAGGACCGCGCGGCGGTGGCCGCGTACCGTCAGGCCGGCGCGATGTATCGCAATACCGTCATTACCGCCTGTCAGAATGTCGCCGACACCCTGGTGGCCCTGGAGCAGGATGCAAACGGCCTCAAAGCGGCGGCGGAGGCCGAGCGCGCCGCCAAGGTCACGCTGGATCTGGTCACCAAGCAAAAGCAAATCGGCTACGCCAGCTATCTTGCGCTGCTCAGCGCCGAGCAGACTTACCAACAGGCCCTGATCAACCTCGTGCAAGCCCAGGCCAATCGCTACGCCGACACGGCGGCGCTCTTCCAAGCCCTCGGCGGCGGCTGGTGGCATCGCCCGGACGCCATGAAAAATGATGAGGGACATTGAATGGTCGTGGAGGCCATCCAACGACCCGAAGATGGCAGAAAGACCAGACACACCGAAGAAGCGAATCTTCCTCGTGGATGATCACGCGTTGGTGCGGGAATGGCTCGGCAACTTAATCAACCAGCAACGGGACCTGGAAACATGTGGAGAGGCGGATAACGCACCGGACGCGATGAAAGGGATAGCCGCCTCCAATCCCGATGTGGCCATCGTGGACCTCATGTTAAAAGACTCTTCCGGCATCGAACTCATCAAGGGCCTCAAGAGCTCGTGTCCGAATGTTGCGATCCTGGTGCTCTCGATGCACGACGAGTCGCTTTACGCCGAACGCGCCATCCGTGGCGGAGCCAGGGGTTATATCATGAAACGGGAAGCCACCCGGAAAGTCGTCGAGGCCATCTACCGCATTTTGGAAGGGAAGACCTATATCAGTGACAACTTGAGTTCGCTCCTGGCCTCCCGCTACGTGGAAGGAATGGGAGCGGCGCCGGTCATGGGCATCCAGGCGCTCAGTGATCGCGAATGGGAGGTGTTTCAATTGCTCGGGCAGGGTGCTGAGGTTTCCAAGATCGCCGAAACGCTGCAAATCAGCGCGAAAACGGTTCACGCCCATTTCACGCGAATGCGGGAAAAACTGCGCCTGCGGAATTCCCGGGAACTTCTCCGCGAAGCGGTCCGCCGGTTCCAGGCCGGCAGATCGGGTTAGAGGGCGTCAACCGACGCCTCCAGATTCCAAAAATCGGGCCGACTGGATTCGAACCAGCGACCTCTTGAACCCCATTCAAGCGCACTACCAAGCTGTGCTACGGCCCGAAATTTTTTGAGGGCGGAAACGTAGCTGGGTGCTGGGAAAAGGGAAGAGCTTTTTCTGCGGTACGGAGGTCGGCCTGACGAAGCAACCGCGAATGGACCCATTCGACATGCTCAGGGCAGGCTCCCATGGCCGCGAATCGGGCTAGCCGGATTTCAAGCTCCCATCCGGCGTGGCTGGGGCTCCAATTTAATTCTCCTATTGGCGTCCATTCGCGTTGATTTGCGGCTCGATTTCTGTCGGTTGAACTCAGGCTTATTCCTCGGCCGTACGGGTGCTGGTGTTTTTTCGCGTTTGCATCCGCGCCATCGTCCGTAAGCTCACGGCATGAATCTCGAACCCGTTGCCGTCGTCGGCGCCAGTGGCTATTCTGGTGAAGAACTCGTCCGGCTGCTTTCGCGGCATCCGGGCGTGGAACTCGTGGCGCTCACTTCACGCCAGCTTGCGGGGCAGACCGTCGAGACCGTTTTTCCGAAATTCGCCGGTTTGCGCTATGCGCACCTCGCCTTCATCGAAAGCGACGCGAAGAAGATCGTGGCCAGCGGCGCGCGCTTCGTTTTCCTGGCACTGCCCCATGGCGTCGCCACGGAATTTGCCCAGCCGCTGGTTTCGGCGGGACTGCGGGTGATCGACCTGAGCGCCGATTTTCGGATCAAGGATCCGGCGGTTTACGAGGAGTTTTACGGTGAAGCGCCGCGCGCGCCGGAATTGGCGGCGATCAGCGTCTACGGCCTGCCGGAGATTTACCGCGACCAGATCCGGGATGCGCAGTTGGTGGCGTCTCCGGGCTGTTATCCGACGAGCGTCATCGTGCCGCTCTATCCGTTGCTCCAGCGCCGGCTTCTCCGGCCGGAGAGCCTCGTGATCAACAGCCTGAGCGGGGTGAGCGGCGCCGGGCGCACCGCGAAGCTCGAGTTCCTCTACGTGGAGTGCAATGAGAGTCTCCGCGCCTACAGCGTGCCGAAACACCGGCATCTTGGCGAGATCGAGCAGGAACTCAGCAATGCCTACGGCGGCCCTGTGACGGTGAGCTTTGCTCCTCATTTAATCCCGGTGAATCGCGGCATTGCCACGACCATCCATGCGCAGCCGGCTGAAGGCATCGGCATCGGCGACATTGCGGAGGCTTTGCGCGCGGCCTATGGCGGGGAGCCCTTTATCCGCCTGCTCGGGGAGGAGGGCAGCGCCGATACGAAAAATGTGACGTTTACCAATTTCGTGGATGTCGCCTGGCGGCACGATCCGCGCACCGGACGGGTGATTCTGCTCAGCGCGGAGGACAATCTGGTCAAAGGCGCGGCCGGACAGGCGGTGCAGTCGCTCAACGTGATGTGCGGTTGGCCGGAGACGACGGCGCTGCTGTGAGAATGGACGCCTTCGGCGACTGTGGGCCATCGAGCAGCACCCGCAAAAGTCCATGGCGCGGTCCCGCTTTTTTCTCTGAAGGCCGAATTTTTTGCGAAAGAATCTCGTGCCCCGGCGCGAAATGCGCTCTCCTCTCACTCCGCGTCCCGCGCAGTTTCGAGAACCCATTTCATTTGCAGCACAGCCATGTCGTATACCGAAATTTCCGGCGGAGTGACCGCCGCACAAGGCTTCCTTGCCGGCAGCGTCTATTGCGGCATCAAGTCCGCGAATTCCGGGCACCCCGACATTGCGCTCGTCTATTCGACGCGGCCCGCGACGACCGCGGCCACCTTCACGACGAACCGCGTGAAGGCCGCGCCGGTGCGGGTGTCCATGGCTCATCTGCGCGGCGGCGACGCACGCGCCATCGTGGCCAATTCCGGCAACGCCAATGCCTGCACCGGAGTCGCGGGCATTGAGACGGCGAAGCGCATGGCCGCGGCCACGGCGGCGGCGCTGGAGTTGCGTCCGCGACAGGTGCTGGTGTGTTCGACCGGGCGAATCGGGGTGCCGTTGCCGATCGAAAAAATGGAAGCGAGCATCCCGAAATTGCCGGCGGCCTTGAAAGGCAGCGGGAGCAAACGGGCGGCGGAGGCGATCATGACGAGCGACACCTTTGCCAAGGAGTTCGCCGTGGAATTTGAGATCGACGGCCGGGTCGCGCGCATCGGCGGTATCGCCAAGGGGGCGGGCATGATCGACCCGAACATGGCCACGATGCTCTGTTTTTTGACGAGCGACGCGGCCATCGCCAGGAAACCGCTCCAGCAGGCGCTCTCGGCCTCGGTGGACCAGTCGTTCAACCGCATCACCGTCGACGGCGACATGAGCACCAACGACACCGTGATCCTGCTCGCCAACGGCGCCGCCGGCAACAAGCCGCTGCGCCTGGGGACACCGGCGTTGAAAGTCTTTCAAGGCGCGCTCGATCACGTCACCCGCAACCTCGCGCGGATGATTGTCGAGGATGGCGAAGGGGTGACCAAGTTCGTCGAGGTCCACGTCAATGGCGCCTCCAGTTTGAGCGATGCGCGCAAAGCGGCGGAGGCCGTGGCGAATTCCACGCTGACGAAGTGCGCGTGGTTCGGCGGCGACCCCAATTGGGGTCGCATCATGGACGCACTGGGCTATTCCGGGGCTAAATTGCGCGAGGAAACGGTGGATATTTTTTATGACGGCCTGAGCGCCGTGAAAGGCGGCATGCCGAGCAAGACGCCTTTCTCCAAGCTCGAGCACATCGTGGCGCGAAAGAAGTTCACCATCACCATCGACCTGCACCTGGGCAGCGCGGGTTACACCGTCTTTACCACCGACCTGAGCACCGAATACGTCAAGCTGAACATGGCCGAGTAGCTCGCGGGATTCCCCTTTTTCATGGCCCAATCTCCCATCCACCGCGCCGAGGCCCTTATCGAGGCGCTGCCCTTCATCCAGAAATTCCGCGGTCAACTTTTCGTCATCAAGTACGGCGGCAGTGCCATGGAAGACGAGCAGGTCGTCGAGCGGTTTTTGCGCGACGTCATCTTCCTCGAAGCCGTCGGCATCAATCCGGTCGTCATCCATGGCGGCGGCAAGGCGATCACCCAACGGATGCGCGACGCGGGGCTCAAGCCGCGGTTCGTCAACGGCCTGCGCGTGACCGACGAGCAATCCATCCGCATCGTCGAAACGGTGCTCGATGGCGAGATCAATCCGGCGATCGTGAAGTTCATGCAAAGCTTTGGCGGCAAGGCCGTGGGCATCCACGGCAAGGACGTGCTCATCGGCAAGAAGCTGCCGCCGCAAACCGAGGGCAAGACCACGGAGATCGACATGGGCTTCGTCGGCGAGGTCACCGACGTCAAGACCGCCGTCATCGAACGCGCCATTGCCGCCGACTGCGTGCCGGTGATTTCCCCGCTGGCGCGCGACGCGAGCGGGCATGCCTTGAATATCAATGCGGACATGGCCGCTGGAACGGTCGCCGGCCACCTGCACGCGGCGAAGTTCATCTACTTGAGCGATGTGCCCGGCATCATGCGCGTGCCGGCGGACAAGGACTCGCTCATCCCCTCGGTGACCCGCGAGGAGATCGAGCAGTTGCGCGAGGACGAAATCATCACCGGCGGCATGATTCCGAAAGTCGAGAGTGCGCTCCACGCCCTCTCCCAGGGCGTGGAGAAAGTCCACTTTATCGACGGCCGCAGCCCGCATTCCCTGCTGCTGGAAATCTTCACCAGCACCGGGGTCGGGACGGAGATCGTGGCTTAGACGCCCTCTAAGGGTGGCGGCGGCAGCCGCCAGCAATTGAGGACTTGGGAACGCAATTTGTGAGGGAGAAGCTCTGTTTCGTGGCCTCGGGCAGGCTTCCACGCGTTCCCATGGAGGGGGCGTCCACTGGCAGGTCCCGGAGTTGCGAACGCCCAGTGAGGTAGGGCGCACGCCTGAGGCGTGCGCCGAGGGGACGACTGGTGGGCATCGGCGTTGGCCGATCGTTTGGGTGGATGTCGCGCTCCGAGCGACATGACACAAGCCACGCCGAAGGCGTCCATTATTCCGCCAGTCCGGCCGTAATATTGGGCGCTGGCGCGCGCGGTCTTGGCATCGCGCTCGGAGTTCGCGATCCACCTAAATGCGAAGGCCCTCACCCGGCAAGCCGCATGGACGGACGTTGATGCACGATGGTGCCAGGCCAGGACGACTGGGGCCAGTCGTTCCTACCACGGACAAGCACCGCAGCGAATGGGCCTCCGTGGTGCGGAGCCATTGGACCTGCCCGCAATCCCGCGACTGCGGGACGTAGCCCATGCCCGCAGTGCTTCGCACAGCGATGCAGGCGGGGATGCGGGCGGGTGTTGGGTGTTGTCAGCCGGAGGCTGATCCGCCTCTGGCGGAGATGTTGGATGTTGCGTCCCGCGACTGCGGGAGAGGGAGATGTTGGATGTTTCCCCTCCCTCCCATCCTACTGTCGACGCGCTACTATCGACACTGTCGATAGTAGAAAGGATTTAGTAGGATTTTTCGGTCGGGCTAAAAGTATGCCCAATGCACGAGCCCGCCGCCCTCCCTCAATTTGTCCGAGACCTGCTGGCCAGTGTCCCGCGGCATGGCAAGGACGTTCACAAATGGCTCTTTCGCACGGCGCGGGTGCTGCACCCGTACCGCACCCTGGCGAGCACCGGGTCGCGCCGTTTTCTGGTGGTCGAGTTTGACACCGGCACGGCCCACGAACACGCCGCGCTCCTGCTGCACCTCGCCCGGCACGCGCCGCTGGTGCTGGCGGTACATAGTGCCGGGAAGTCCTTGCACGGCTGGTTCTACGGCGCGGCACAGGCGGAAAAGACCACGTTGCGGTTCATGCGTTACGCCGTGAGTCTCGGCGCCGACGATCAATTGGGGGTGCGCTCGCAATTCGCGCGGATGCCCGACGGCACACGGGATAACGGCAAACGTCAGGTGGTCCATTACTTCAACCCGGAACGGGTGACGGAAACCTGCGCCAAGGCTGCAAAGTCCGCAAAGTCCGCAAAGTCCGCGGGAGGTTATTAATCAAAGTATGGGTATTATTCTATGAAGCTGGCTCTCCCCGAAAACTGGCAACCCGATCAAAACCCCGAGGTCGTCGAACCCGCGCCCGCGTTCACCCCTGGTGCCGCGGACTTTGCGGAACTTGCGGACTTTCCGCCCATCGCCCGGGACGGCGTCGCGGAAAGTTCCGCAAAGTCCGCGGGTGCGTATGTGCAACCGGCCATCCTGCCGGCCGATTCCATCCTCGCGGATTGATTCCAGCACGCGCTCCGGCTCACCGAGGGCGCGGACTGCTACCTGGCCGCCGCCATCGTGCCCGTGCTCGGGGCGCGGCGCGCCGTACCCGCGGAAGCGCGTCACCGATAAAACGCCGCGATCTGCCCGACCACATATTCCTGCTGGTCGTCGGTCAGTTCCGGGAAGATGGGCAGGGCCAGGGTTTCCTTCGCGGCGTCTTCGGCTTCGGGGAAGGCGCCGGCGCGATGGCCGAGATGGGCGAAACATTCCTGCAAATGCAGCGGGAGCGGGTAGTAGATTTCCGTGCCGATGCCGGCCTTGGTGAGGTGCGCGCGCAACTCGTCGCGGCGCGGCGCGCGGATGATGAACTGGTTGTAAATGTGGTGACGCGGGATGCCGCTTCCGGCATAGACCTCGGCCGGCAACGTAATGGGCAGGGCGTGTTTCGCGAATGTCTGCCGGTAGAAGGCGGCCCGCGCGCGCCGGCCCTCGCTCCAGAGGTCGAGGTACGGCAGCTTGACGTTGAGCACGGCGGATTGGATGGCATCGATCCGGAAATTGCCGCCGATCCACTGGTGGTAATAGCGGGTTTCCATCCCGTGATTGCGCAGGGCGCGGATTTTTGCGGCGAGCGTTTCATCCTGGCAAATGACCATGCCGGCGTCGCCGAAGGCCCCGAGGTTCTTGGTGGGATAGAACGAGAACCATGCGGCCGCACCCAGGGCGCCCGCGGCCCCGAGCGGATGGCGCGCCCCGAGAGCCTGGGCTGCATCTTCGAGGACCGGGATGCCGTACTTCCCGGCGAGGGCCTTGATGCCCGCGATGTCGGCGCATTGACCATAGAGATGCACGGGCACGATGGCCTTCGCCTCCGGTGAGCGGGCGAGCGCGGCTTCCAGCGCCGGGACGGAGAGATTGAAGGTCACGGGGTCGATATCGACGAAAACGGGCGTCGCCCCCACGCGCGCCACGCCAGCCGCCGTCGCGAAGAAGGTGTACGGGGTGGTGATGACTTTGTCCCCGGGCCCGATCCCGAGGGCCATGAGGAGCACCAGTTGCGCATCCGTGCCCGAGGAGACGCCGATGGCGTGGGGCGCCCCGCAGTAGCGGGCCACAGCCTGTTCGAGCTTTTCGGTCTGCGGGCCGAGGAGCAGGGCCTGGGAATCCGCGACGGCCTCGATCTCCGCGAGCAATTGGGCCTTGAGCGGCGCGTACTGAAGCTTGAGGTCGAGCAGAGGGACTTGCATGGCGTGAGGATTTCCCGGTCCGCTCTCCGGCGTCGAGAGGGATTTGGACACCCTCTTATGTGCGGAAGCTTTTGCGCGCCTGCCACCACTTCCGGAAATGCCAGGCGAGCAGTGCGGTCAGCAGGACCAGCAGCACATGAATTAAATTCAGCCCGGAAAATCGCGCCAGGAGCGGCGGCTTGGGCGGTGTCAGGAATCTCACTGTGAAAAGGCGATCGCCGGCCTGTCCGCTGGCATCCAGGGGCAGAATCCGGACGGTGTAGGGCTGTTCGGGCCACAAGCTGCGGAGGATCAGCGCGTAGTTCGGCCCGCGGGCTTCAATGGGGTCTTCATTGTCGAAGAGCCAGGTGGAATGCACAAGGTGATCGCGTTCGATGCTGAGTTGAATCATTTCCACACGAAAGCGCGTCGCTTTGGAAAGGCTGCCCGGCCACTCGACGATCGCGCTTGTCGGCGTGATATCGTGCACGTGAACACCCTTGAGTGGCAGGAAGCTGTACCAGTCGGCGGCTAAGGATTGAGGGAGTTTACCGCGGGGGTCGCTCGCCGGCGGTTTGGTGTCGAAGGCGCCGTGGGCGGGCTCAGTGGGGCTCCCCGCACCGGCGGCGGGGGGGGCGGCCGCCGATGGGCGCTGCTGCGGGGCGACGACTTCGGCCTGCACCGGCAGATCAAACGTCTGCGCCCCCACGGTGAATTGCAGCCAGGTGCGATAGCGGCCAGCGGTCTTGGTCTCGATGGTGAGCGGAAAGCTTTTCCTGTCCCCCGGTTGCAGGGTCGCCGAATTCCCGGGGACGTGGAAGGGCGGGGCAATTTCCCAGTTAACCGTGCCGGGCACGCCCCCAATGTTCTGCAACTCAAAGCTGGATTCGCCGTCTTTACCCATGGCAAGGCGGCCAAAGGCAATGGCCGGCGTGATCAGCCGCACCACGGGGCCCAACGCGGGCACCCGCACGGGAACCGCGATGGAAAAGTCTTCACTGGAAAGCCGAATCTCCGCGTCCCAAGCCCGGGCATCGCCGGATGCGGCTGCCACCGTGACCCTGGCCTTGCCGCGGGGCGCGAGGGTGATCTCCGCGGGGACCTTGAGGCGCGGGTCGGTTTTCAGGTGGAGAGTGCGCGGCTGGTCGAGCTGATTGGAAAGCTCAAAGGTACCGCTGCGCTCGGGATCACCGGGAATCTGTTCGAGGACCCACTCGGCCGGATCGACGGCGATGGCGGTCTCGGCGACACCGCGCAAGGTGGTGCTGTGTTCGTGATCCGACGTGTACCGGGCCACGCCCTCGTACTTTCCGCCCGCCACGGGTTGGAAGATGATCTTGAAGACCGCGATCTCGCCCGCGGCCATGCGGTATTCAGATTTGCCGTCGATTTTCCAGGGAGAGTCGACAATCACCTGCCCGGTGGCGATGAGGCCGCCGTGGTTGCTGATCTCCAGCATGCGATGGTTGCTGGCTCCCGCGCGGATCTTCCCAAAATCCAGGGAGTCGGAAATGGCCAGTTTTGGCGGGTCATCCACGATGGTCAGCAAAACTTGAACCGCGCCGGAGACGCCCTGCGAGCTTTGGACCGTGTAGTAAAATTTGTCGGTGGTGATCGACAGATCGGGCGGGGGTTCGTAGACGACGACGGAGACTTCGCGCTCCGTCGCGCGCGGCTCGGAGAGCTTGCCGTGCTCGGGTGGAATTCGGATGAAATACTTGAGCGGCTCATTGGCCTTGCCGTAGATGCGCAAGGGGATCTCCGTTTTGCCTTCGCGATGGACTTTGATGTGCAATTCCATCGGCTCTGGCGGCACAGCTCCGACGCCCTCCGCAGGCGCTGGCCTCATCAGCAGCAGGCCAGCCGCGCAGAGCAGGAATGGCAAGCGGGGGATCACGTGGGGCATGTCGGCGACAAGGTTGCTGCGGACATCGTGTGGCGTCCAAAACTTTCGGCAGGTGCGGTGAGGGTGCCCGAAAAAATGAAAGGGCCCCATCCCGACTTTTTCACGCCTTCCCAGGCGGGATCTGATTTATGTGATTGCCGACGCGCGGCGCGCTCCGTATGAAACAGCAACTTTTCCCGTTGCATGAGATCCGCAGGCTACCTTCCAACGCTCTTCGCCGTTCTGGCTATCACTTTCGGCGTGTTCGAGCACCGCGCGTCAGCCCAGCTTTTTGGGTCCCGCAATCCGGCGCCAATGAAGAAGGCGACCGACCTCATTCACCGCGGGCAGCCGCCGGCCAAGGTGGACAAGAGCCTCGAATCGGTGATCAACCAGGACAATTCCCACGTGCTCATTTCACTGAGCAAGCAGCGCGCGTATTTGATGGTCGGGGAGCAAATCTACATCGACAGTCCCGTTTCGTCGGGCAAACGCGGGCACGAGACGCCCACCGGTTCGTTTCACGTGCGGGAAAAGGACCCGGACCATCATTCCAGCATCTACGGCGATTTCGTGGACCGCAGCGGGCGGGTGGTCCGTTCGGGTGTGAGCACCCAGGCCGATTCCGCCCCCAGCGGCAGCCATTACGTCGGGGCGTCCATGAAATGGTTCTGTCGGCTCACGGACACCGGCGTGGGCATGCATGTCGGGATTCTGCCAGGTTACGCGGCTTCGCACGGATGTGTGCGGCTTCCCTCGGACATTGCGCCGCTCATTTACGAAAAGGTGAAGATCGGCACGCCGGCCGTGATCGAGCCGTAAGCGTCTCCGAAAATCCGCCCCACGCGGCTCTCCCCTGCGTTATAGACTCCCGCGGAGCTGGCGGCGCAGGAGATTGAAAGCCGTCAGGCAGACGAGGTCCTTGAAAGTTTTGCGGTCGGTCGGAAAGCGATGACGCTCCACGAGGGGCCTCCCGGATTTGCTCGCGAGCGCGATAAAGACCGTCCCCACGGGTTTTTCCTCACTCCCTCCGCTCGGGCCGGCGATGCCGGTGGTCGCGAGGGCGTAGTCCGCACCCGCCTGCCCGCGGGCGCCCACGGCCATCGCTTCGGCGACCGCCTGGCTGACGGCTCCGTGGGTGACGATCAGCGCGGGATCGATTCCCAAGGCGCTCGCCTTCACGGCGTTCGCATAGGTCACGTAGCCACCGAGGAAAACCGCCGACGCGCCGGGCACGTTGGTGATCCGGTGGGCCAGGAGGCCGCCGGTGCAGGATTCCGCGAGGGCCAGCGTTTCGCCGCGTTCGGTGAGCAGATCGACGAGGACTTTCTCCAGCGGGCGTTCATCGTGCGACACAATGTGCGGGCCCAGCACCTCGACGATAATCCGTTCGGCTTCGGCGACGGCTTCCGGTGCACCGATGGCGCGGAGGTCGACTTCACCCGGGCGGGCGCAGTAGCCCAGCTCGATGTCCAACGCGAGCAGCCGCTCGCCGATCAACTCCTCGACGTGGGATTCGCCAAGACCGGCGATGCGCACCACGCGCATCTCGACCGCCGGTCGAGGCGGGAGCAACCCGGCGAGAACCGGCAGCACGGCATCCGTCACCATGGGCTGTAACTCGCGCGGCGGTCCGGGCAGCAGGAAAAGGTGCGGTGTCATCCCCGACCCATGCTTGCGCGCGGCCAGATAAAGTCCGGGCGCCGTGCCAAGGGGATTGGTCAGAACGATCGCCTCCGCCGGACGCTGGGCCTGGCGGCGGTTGCGCGGGCTCATTTTCAGCCCGCGCCGGGCAAACCGCTGCTCGATGGCGGCCATAATGATTTCGTCGTAGATCATCTCCAGGCCGAGCAATTCGGCGACGGTCTCGCGGGTAATGTCATCCGTGGTCGGGCCAAGACCGCCGGTGATCAGCAGCACGTCCGCCCGGCCGAAGGTCTCCGCCACGGCTTCCCGGATCGCGTCGCCATCGGGCACGGTCACCTGCCGGGCGATGCGCAACCCGAGCGGGAACAGCGCCTGGGCGAGAAACGGGAGGTGCGTATTGAGAACGCTGCCGAGGAGCAACTCGGTACCGGTGTTGAGAACTTCGATGCGCATGGATGGAAATCAGCCCCGCTCCGCTTGCACGTCCGACAGCTCGCCAGGTTCGCACGTTACCGTCAGTGAGATCGGCCGGCAGCAGACGGCGCAATCTTCGATCGTCGTGTAGTCGCCCTGCGAGGTATCGACGGTGGTCGGGAAGTATTCTCCACACCAGGGACACGGCACTTCCGTCTCGACAAGGTAGCTCACAGCTTCAGTTTCAGCCGCGGCGCATCGCTCCACAGGTCTTCCAGGCTGTAGAACGGCCGCTTGTCATGATGAAAAATGTGCACGACGACGTCGGAATAATCCGCGACCACCCACTGGCTGATCGGGAACCCGTCCACCGCCTGAGGCTTGATGCCGTGGTCCTCTTTCAACCGGTCGCGCAGTTCGCCCACGATGGCCTTGAGATGCGGTTCCGAGGTGCCGGAACAAATCACGAAGAAATCTGTGAAGCTGGAAATGCCGCGGAGATCGATGGCCAGGATATCCTCGGCTTTTTTTCCGGCGACGAGGTCCGCGCAGAGGCGGGCGAGTGATTCAGAGTTGATGGGTCGTATCCTGGTAAAGGTGATGAGCGGCGATGAGGGCGCGCACCGGCTCGGGAACGAGATAGCGGATGGACTGGCCGCATGCAACCCGCCGCCGGATTTCGGTGGCGGAGATGTCCACGCGGCGTTCCAAGCTTCGAAACCGGCCTTCGCCTGGGTGGGTAATTTCGCCACGCCCGAGCACGACGAATTCCACCAGCCGGCACAAGTCATCGTAGCGGCGCCAGGTGTGCAGTTCCCGCAGGTTATCAGCGCCGACCAGATAGAGGAGCTGCGCCTCCGGATGAATGGCGCGAACGCGTTCCACCGTGTCGATGGTGAAGCTCGGGCCGTCGCTGTCGAGTTCGGAATCATCGAGCGCGAAGCCCGGCTCGCCGGCGATGGCGGCCGCGAGCATTTCCCGGCGCACGCTGGCAGGAGCCGGGGTGGTGGCGAGCTTGTGCGGGGACAGGCCGGCCGGTACGAAAATGACCCGATCGAGTTGGAACTGCTCGAGGGCCTCGCGGGCCAGGAGAAGATGGCCGTGGTGCACCGGATCGAAACTGCCGCCGTAGAGCGCGAAACGCATTTTTGGGAAAGTATAATGGATGAAAGCCGATTCCGCACTTGTCGGAGAGACGCCAATGGCGCAGTGCGCGCAAATAACGGATGAATTGAATGGCGCTTCGCGGTTGGCCGGTTGGGGTGCGCGCTTTGGCCTGTTCTGTATTGCTTGGAGGGCGGGACGGGGAATCTGCCGGTAAATTCAGCGTTTGGTGGTCGAAAAAAGTGGGTTGGCAGGCATGAGCCGCTACGCTGTGCTGGCTATATGGAACCATCCTCCCTCGGTCAATTACTCCTCACCGGCGTGCCGGGGCCGGAACTCGATGCGGACACCGCCGCTCAGTTTCGCCGCCTCCAGCCAGGGGGCTTTATTTTGTTTGGCCGCAATATCCAATCGGCGGAGCAATTGCGAAAGCTGATCGACGATCTGCGCGATCTCAGCACCGTGGAACCCATTGTGACGATTGACCAGGAAGGCGGGCGCGTGTCGCGCTTGAAATTGATCGGCAACGAGCCGCCCAATGCCAACCAGCTCCGGGACAAGGACGAGATCGGATTGATCGCGCGGCACGGCACCATCACCGGGCGGTTATTGCGCATTTTCGGGTTTAATCTCGATCTTTGTCCGGTGCTCGACATTTCCTTCGACGACGAAGCGGACAATTCCCTGCGCGGCCGCTGCTACGGCAACGACGTCGCCCAGGTGGTGCGCAATGCCGGCGCTTTCAATGACGCACTCCGGAGCACCGGGATCCTCAGTTGCGGCAAACATTTTCCCGGCTATTCGCGCGCGCCGCTCGATGCCCACCATGAGCTGCCGGAAATCCCCCTGAGCCGTGAAGACCTCGACGCGCACGAACTCACCGTCTTTCGCCAGTTTGCCGGCCAGGTCGATTCGATGATGATCGGCCACGGCTTCTATCCGGCGCTCGAGAGTTCGCGCACGCCCTCGTCGCTTTCACGGCGCGTGATCACCGACCTCCTGCGCGGGGAACACGGGTTTCGCGGTCTCATCATGACCGATGACCTCGACATGGGAGCGATCCTGAACCACTACGGACTCGAGGAAACGATCCGTCTCGCGATTACCGCGGGCAATGACCTCGCGATGATCTGTCACCGCGTGGCGATGGTCGAGGAAGCGCGCGGCTACCTCGAGCGAGTGCCGGTGGCGGAACTGGACCGCGCCCTGGAGAACGTGGCGAGTTTCAAGGCGCGGCAGACGCCGCCTGACGCGTGGAGCGAAGCCGAATTCCGGCGGCGGGATGCCGACGTCTGGGATTTGCGGGTCGCCACGCTCGGTGCGGACGCGGCCGCCCAGCGGAGTCCCGACGACGGCAAACGTTCGCCGGTGGAGATTTACTAGTGGGCATCCGGGCCGCATGAGTACGAACGCGCCCAAAGACGTGGCCGCCGAACTCGCCTTCCAGGCTGTGCAGGCGGCGCAAGTGCGGGTGAAAGCCACGCCGCCGGACATCATCGACCGCTACAGCCATTGCCGCCGCTGGTGGCTTTACCGCAAGGAGTTCGTCTTCAAGCTCATTCACGAATGCCGGCCCAGGCGCATCCTTGATTTTGGTTGCGGATCGGGGGACAGCGCCACGGAACTGGCCGCGCTCGGCTACGAGGTGACGGGTATCGACGTATCCCCGGAATTGATCGTACTCGCCGGGGAACGCGCGCGGCTCGATGGGGTGGCGGATCGCGCGAAATTCCTCGCCGTGGACGGCACGACGGCGAGCCTGCCGGAGGCGGCGTTCGACCTCGTCCTCGTGCAGGCCGTACTGCACCATGTCGATCTCGCGGAAAGCTTGCGCACTCTGGACCATGTGCTCAGCCCGGGCGGCTGGTTGATCATCGTCGAGCCCGTGGCCTATTCCCGGATGTTGCAGTGGCTGCGCGACCGCAGTCCGGTCGAGAAGGAGATCAGCCCCAATGAACGCCAATTGAATCACAGTGACCTCCGGCAAATCGCCGCGCGCTTCGAGATCGTGCGCCAACGCCATTTTACGATTTTCCAGCGCGTGTTGCGCTTGATCAAGGCGACCGGTCCCCTCTACGACTGGCCCGCGCGTTTCCTGTCGGTCGTGGACTTCCTGCTGCTTTGCATTCCCGGCCTGAGCCATTTTGCGGCCACAGTGGTGGTGCTCTGCCGCAAGCCCGCGGCCAAAGGTTAAGCAGTTCATGGGCGCCGTCTTTCGCGTTTCCGCGTCGCTGCTGCCGCTGATGGAGTCAACGCAGGTTTACTTCCTTTACACTGGGCTGCTCGAACTTGCGCAAGCCGGCGAGATTGAGCTGTCCTGGGACGCGCGCAGCCGGGTGGAAGAATATGCGATCGTCACGGAGATCGAGCGCGTTGCCGACCGGAAGTCATTGCGGTTGTGTTTCGATATTCATGACCGCAGCTATCTTTTCAGCGTGGAAGAACTGCGGGCCAGCGACGTTTATTTCAAGCGCAGCTATTACCCGTCCGATGTCGAAAAATTGGAGCACGAGTTGCGCCGGAAAGTCACGCCGTTCGGCCCTATTTTCGGTCCCGGAAATCGGAGCGCCATTCTCCCGCTACTCGCCGGCTGGCTGCGCTACTCCATCTACAGGCCCCACCGGGCGAAGGACACCTTGAGACGGCTCGTCAATTACCTGCGCCTGCCGGTGACGCGCGATTTTGAGCGTGGGCCGGAGGAGGACCTGCCGCAGCGTGTCCTGCTCCAGACCCGGCTCTGGACGGAGGCGGAAGTGACCGGCGCGCCTTATGCGCCGGAAATCAACGAAGAACGGGTGGGCGTGGTGCGGGCCTTGCGCCAGGCGTTGGGGGAGCGCTTTGTCGGCGGCGCGTTACCGACGCCCTTCGCGCGCCAGACGTATCCCGATGTCGTGTGCCAATGGGACACCCGCCGCTCGGCCTACCTCAAGACCCTGCAGACGTGCGGAATCGGCATTTACACCAGGGGCTTGCACGAGGCGACCGCCTGGAAGCTGGGCGAGTACTCGGCGGCGTCGATGTGCGTCGTGGCTTCCGGCTTGCGCGATACATTTGTGGAGCCCTTTGTCGCGCCGCGCCAGTACCTCGAATTCACCAGCCCCGCCGAGTGCGTCGAGCGGTGCTTGTATCTGCTGGCAAACTGGGACGAAGCGCGGGCCATGGCGCGAGCCAACTACGAGTACTACCTCGAGCACATCCGCCCGGGAAAACAGATGCGCCGCTGGTTCGACCAGGCGTTTGGAAGTCGATAAGGGACGGTGGATATTCGAGGGAAGCGAGAATATCCACCATCAACGATCGCCCCCCTACGCCGTCTCCAGCTCCAGCTTCGACTTGGCCGCCCCATCAGGCTGCTCTTTCAGGCGCTCCCATTCCTGGATCGTTCCTTCGGCCGGCACGGTACGCGCGTTCGGTTGCGCGCCGCCGGTGAGAATGGTCCGGACGGTGTCGAGCAGAATAAACACATCGAGAAAGAGGCTCATGTGTTTCATGTAGTAGAGGTCGTACTCCAGCTTGCGCCGGGCATCGAGCGCCGAGGCGCCATAGGGGTAGCTCACCTGCGCCCACCCGGTGATCCCCGGCTGCACCATAAGCCGCTCTTCGTAATACGGCACCTGCCGCGCCAGTTGGGCGATAAACTCCGGGCGCTCCGGACGCGGACCGACGAAGGACATGTGGCCGCAGAGCACGTGCCAGAGCTGCGGGATCTCGTCGATGCGAAAGCGCCGTAGGATCCGGCCCACAAAGGTGACGCGCGGATCGTCCTTCTCGCTCCAGACGGCTCCGTCTTTCTCGGCGTTGACGTGCATTGTCCGCAGCTTGGTCATTTGGAAGGGCCGGCCAAAGCGACCGCTCCGGGTCTGCCGGTAAAAGATCGGGCCGGGAGAGGTGCAGCGGATTGCCAGCGCGGCCAACACCACGGCGGGCGTCCCCAGCACCAGGCCGATCGCCGAACACACGATGTCGAAAAAGCGCTTCAACTTCCGAATGTAGATGTGCTGTGGTTCGCCGCTGGCGTTGAGCAGCCATTCCGAGGTGATCAGTTCCAACGGCACGTACTGCTCAATTTCCTCGCACAACGAGACCAGCAGCATGACCGAAATGCCGGAGTAGCGCAGTTTGCAGAACTGCCGGGTGAGCGCTCCATCACTCAGGCCCTTGCTGGTGCAAAGGATCCGCGAGATCTTTTCCCGCTCCACGATGGCCGCCAAATCCTCCATTTTACCGAGGACGCGCGTCTGGACGTTGGGTTGATAGTCGCCGGAAACGACGATGCCGGCGAACTCCAGATTTCGTCCGCCAAACCCCGCGAACAGACGTGTTTCCGCTTCGTCAAAGGCGCTGCTGACCACGTAGGCCACGCGCTCCCTGGAATTCCGAAGCCCGTGGAGGATGATCAAATGATGCACCAACGTCGCGGCGTACGACGTGAGCGCGCCCAGCAACATGACGCCGCGGCCGAGGGGACGGGCGGAATTCAGATAGGTGCCGCCGATGACGACCAAAACCGCGGCCAGCACGCACACCACCAGGACCAGCGATCGCTCAAAAATCCCGCGTCCGGCGCTGTGGGTGGAATAGAGGCCGGCGACGTAGGTGGTCGACGAAAAGACAAACGCCCCAAGGATCAAAAACGGCCAGTGGGCCCAGAGCGATCCCGCGCTCTCGCCACCGAAGCGCAGCACCATGCCGATGACAAACGCGACGGCGAAAAGCAGAGCGTCCGTCGCAAAGTGCAACGACACGTGAAACCAATGTTTACGGAGGACGCCGTTGGTATTCATCGAAAATGCCTTTGGGGGGGGCGACACTTCGGGGGGGCTCCAAAG